>Ga0209100_1000081_pt1 | contig 124766 bp, 132 predicted proteins | sample lystaG_FD_185480 | JGI IMG/M metagenome (GOLD analysis project Ga0209100, IMG submission 185480) | Glacier valley bacterial and archeal communities from Borup Fiord, Nunavut, Canada, to study Microbial Dark Matter (Phase II) -... | ecosystem: Environmental > Aquatic > Freshwater > Ice >...
TGCCAGGCGATAACGTGTCGATCACCGTCAAGCTGATCAACCCGATTGCCATGGAAGAAGGTCTGCGTTTTGCTATCCGTGAAGGTGGCAAGACCGTGGGCGCCGGTGTGGTTGCCAAGATCATCGCTTAAGGAATTACCATGGCTACCAAACAAAAAATTCGCATTCGTCTGAAAGCTTTTGATTACAAACTCATCGACCAATCGGCCGCTGAAATTGTGGATACAGCTAAACGCACAGGCGCTATTGTCAAGGGTCCGGTGCCTTTGCCAACGCGTATGAAGCGTTTCGACATTCTGCGTTCGCCACACGTCAATAAGACCAGTCGCGATCAGTTTGAAATTCGTACACACCAACGTCTGATGGACATCGTTGACCCAACGGATAAAACCGTTGATGCGTTGATGAAGCTTGATCTGCCCGCTGGTGTGGACGTTGAAATCAAGCTGCAGTAAATCATGAGGAGGTTCGGTATAGCCGGACCCCCTTGAAGATCCAGGTATTGAATGAACTTGCACGCAAAAGGGGTTCGGGATATACTTGAAGGCTCTGTAGAGAATGCTTTGCTTTTTCGACAGAGTTTTATTAACAGTCTTTCACGCAAAACGTTGTAGCCAATTGCAGTTGCAACGGTGAGAGTTACGGAGAAAATAATGAGTCTGAGCAACTCCCTAGGGTTGCTGGGCCGCAAGGTGGGCATGATGCGCCTATTCACCGATGAGGGGGATTCAATCCCTGTCACGGTGGTAGACGTGTCTAACAACCGTGTGACCCAGGTCAAAACCCAAGAGAATGACGGCTATGTGGCTTTGCAGGTGACCTTTGGTTCCCGCAAAGCTTCGCGCGTCACCAAGCCTGCCGCTGGTCACCTTGCTAAAGCAGGTGTTGAAGCTGGTGAGGTTATACAAGAATTCCGTCTGACCGCCGACGTGGCTGCGCAGTACAAAGCAGGTGCAGTAGTGCCTGTGGCGGCTGTGTTTGCTGTTGGTCAAAAGGTTGATGTGCAGGGCACGACCATTGGTAAGGGCTTTGCAGGAACAATCAAGCGTCACCACATGAAGTCCCAGCGCGCGTCGCACGGCAATAGCCGTTCGCACAACGTTCCTGGCTCCATTGGTATGGCGCAAGATCCTGGTCGTGTGTTTCCTGGTAAGCGCATGACGGGTCACTTGGGTGTTGACACGGTCACTACCCAGAATCTGGATGTGATCCGCATTGACGAAGCTCGTCAATTGTTGATGATCAAGGGGGCTATTCCTGGTTCGGCTGGCGGTTTTGTGACCGTTCGTCCTGCCATTAAAGTCAAAGCCAAAAATGCTGAAACGAAAGGAGCGAACTGATGCAGCTCGAACTCCTGAATGACCAAGGTCTGGCAACTTCTAAAGTTGAAGCGCCGGAAACAGTGTTTGGTCGCGCATACAACGAAGATCTGGTTCACCAGATTGTGGTTGCTTTCCAGGCCAATGCCCGTCAAGGCACTCGCGCCCAGAAAGACCGTGAACAGGTCAAGCACTCGACCAAGAAACCTTTTAAACAAAAGGGTACGGGTCGTGCTCGTGCTGGTATGACTTCCTCGCCATTGTGGCGCGGGGGCGGTCGGATTTTTCCGAACATGCCTGATGAGAATTTCACGCAAAAAATCAACAAGAAGATGTACCGTGCCGGCATGGCGTCCATCTTGTCGCAATTGGCGCGTGAAGGCCGTTTGGCTGTGGTTGACTCCATGAAAGTGGACTCGCCTAAAACCAAGCCTTTGGCTGCCAAGTTCAAGGCCATGAATCTGGAATCCGTTTTGGTGATTGCCGACGAAGTCGACGAAAACCTGTACCTCGCATCCCGGAATCTGGTGAATATTTTGGTTGTTGAGCCGCGTTACGCTGATCCAGTGTCCCTGGTTCACTATCGCAAAGTGCTTGTCACCAAGGCCGCGATGGAAAAACTCCAGGAGATGTTCGCATGAGCCATGGTCCAAATCTGACTACATTTGACGAAGGTCGTCTGATGCAAGTGCTCGTCGCGCCAATCGTGTCTGAAAAGGCAACGATGGTCGCTGAAAAAAGCAATGCGGTGACCTTCAAAGTGCTGCAAGACGCTACCAAGTATGAAATCAAGGCCGCTGTGGAATTGATGTTCAAGGTTGAGGTTAAGGGCGTCTCTGTGGTGAACACCAAAGGCAAAACCAAGCGTTTTGGCAAGTCTGTAGGCCGTCGCGATAATATTCGCAAGGCTTATGTGACGCTGAAGCCTGGTCAAGAGCTGAACCTCGGTGGGGAGGCTGCGTAATCATGGCTGTAATTAAAATGAAACCAACTTCACCAGGCCGTCGTGGTGTGGTGAAGATTTCGCGTGACCACCTGTACAAGGGTGAACCTTTTGCGCCGCTGCTGGAGCCTCAGTTCCAGCATGCCGGCCGCAATAATAATGGTCACATCACAACCCGTCACAAGGGCGGCGGTCACAAGCACCACTATCGCGTGGTTGACTTCCGTCGCACGAAGGATGGCATACCTGCCAAGGTTGAGCGTATTGAATACGATCCAAACCGTTCGGCTCACATCGCACTGGTGTGTTATGCCGACGGTGAGCGTCGCTACATCATTGCTCCCCGTGGTCTTGAGGTTGGTGCCTCCATCATGAGTGGTGCAGAAGCGCCAATTCGTGTTGGTAACACTTTGCCTATCCGCAATATTCCGGTGGGCTCCATCGTGCATTGCATCGAGTTGCAAATTGGCAAAGGCGCACAAATCGTACGCTCCGCTGGTACTTCTGCAACTTTGCTAGCGCGTGAAGGCATCTACGCTCAAGTGCGTATGCGTTCGGGTGAGGTTCGCAAGATCCACATCGAATGTCGTGCAACGCTTGGCCAGGTCGCTAACGAAGAGCACAGCCTGCGTCGTCTCGGCAAAGCCGGTGCGAAGCGCTGGAAGGGTATTCGTCCGACCGTTCGCGGTGTTGTCATGAACCCGGTGGATCACCCACATGGTGGTGGTGAAGGCAAGACCGGCGAAGGCCGTCATCCAGTCGATCCTTGGGGTAATCTGACCAAGGGTTACCGTACCCGTAACAACAAGCGCACGCAGGTCATGATCGTGTCGCGTCGCAAGAAGTAAGGGGCAGGTAAATGACTCGTTCTCTCAAAAAAGGTCCATTTGTCGACCATCATTTGGTCGCAAAAGCTGAAAAAGCTGTTGCAACCAAAGACAAAAAGCCGATTAAGACTTGGTCGCGTCGCTCAATGGTTTTGCCCGATTTCATCGGTCTGACCATCGCGGTGCACAACGGCAAACAGCACGTGCCAGTCTATATCACCGATCAAATGGTTGGCCATAAGTTGGGGGAGTTTGCTCTCACCCGTACTTTCAAGGGTCACCCTGCAGACAAAAAAGTCTCAAAGAAATAAGGAGGTGACCATGGAAACACGTGCAACCCTTCGTGGCGTTCGTTTGTCGGTCGATAAAGGCCGTTTGGTCGCGGATTTAATTCGCGGCAAGAAAGTGGATCAAGCCTTGAACATCTTGATGTTCACGCAGAAAAAAGCTGCCGTGATCATCAAGAAGGTTCTGGAGTCTGCCATTGCCAACGCTGAGCATAACGACGGTGCCGACATCGACGAATTGAAGATCACTTCAATCTTCGTCGAGCAAGGTGCCTCGCTCAAGCGCTTCACGGCCCGCGCAAAAGGTCGCGGCAACCAAATCAGAAAACCCACGTGCCATGTGTACGTGACGGTTGGTAACTGAAAGAGGCCAGGAAGATATGGGACAAAAAATCCACCCAACCGGCTTTCGCTTGTCGATTAGCCGCAATTGGGCATCACGCTGGTATGCCAATGACCGTGACTTTGCGGGTATGTTGGCTGAAGACATCAAGGTGCGCGAGTACCTGAAAGCCAAGCTTAAAAATGCGTCTGTGTCGCGTGTGCTGATCGAGCGTCCAGCCAAGAATGCCCGTATCACAATTTTCTCGGCTCGTCCGGGTGTTGTGATCGGCAAAAAAGGCGAAGACATCGAGAACTTGAAGCGCGAATTGACACGTCAATTGGGCGTGCCGGTTGCAGTGAACATCGAAGAAGTGCGCAAGCCTGAAATTGATGCCAAGCTGATTGCCGACAGCATTACGCAGCAGTTGGAAAAGCGGATCATGTTCCGCCGTGCCATGAAGCGTGCCATGCAAAATGCGATGCGTCTGGGTGCCCTTGGCATCAAGATTATGTCGTCCGGCCGTCTGAACGGTATTGAAATTGCGCGTTGTGAATGGTATCGCGAAGGTCGCGTGCCACTTCACACACTGCGTGCCGATATCGACTACGGCACTTCTGAAGCTAAAACAACCTACGGCATCATTGGTGTCAAGGTTTGGGTCTACAAGGGTGACACGTTGGGTCGTAATGATCTGCCGGCTGCTGTTGAACCCCGTGCTGATGAAGAGCGTCGTCCACGTGGCCCACGTCGTGATGCCCGCCCTGGTTCTGACCGTCCCGCACCTCGCGGCGCGCGTCGTCCTCCAATGGGTGGCAACACTGCGCCTGCCGATGGCAGCGACAAACCTGCTGAGGCTACTGGGGCCGATGCACAAAAACCCGCCGTTCAGCGCGTCCGCAAGGTAGCCGCGCCAGCTGCAGCAGCTGACGGTAAAGGAGAATAATTATGTTGCAACCCGCTCGTCGCAAATATCGCAAAGAGCAAAAGGGCCGTAACACCGGTATTGCGACTCGAGGTAGCTCGGTCGCGTTTGGTGATTTTGGTCTGAAATGTATTGACCGTGGCCGTTTGACCGCTCGTCAGATTGAAGCCGCACGTCGTGCGATTTCCCGTCACGTCAAGCGTGGTGGTCGTATCTGGATTCGTGTGTTTCCTGACAAGCCGATTTCCCAAAAGCCTGCTGAAGTGCGTATGGGTAACGGTAAAGGCAATCCCGAGTATTACGTGGCTGAAATTCAACCAGGTAAGATCGTTTTTGAAATCGTCGGCGTGACTGAAGAGTTGGCTCGTGAAGCGTTTCGTTTGGCAGCCGCCAAACTGCCTTTGCGGACCGCTTTTGTGGCTCGCATGATTGGCCAGTAATCAGGAGAACATGATATGAACACTACTGAACTACGCCAAAAAGACGTTGCCGGTCTGCAAGCTGAAGTTAAAGAGTTGCAAAAAGCTCACTTCGGTCTGCGTATGCAAAAAGCCACGCAACAACTTAATAACACCGCTACGCTGCGCTCTACGCGCCGTGATATTGCTCGCGCCAAGACTATTCTTGTCGAGAAGCAAAGCGCTGAAAAATCCGCCAAATAAGGAGCTATAAATGACGGAAGCTAAAACATCCCTCAAGCGTACTCTGACTGGCAAGGTTGTCAGTGATAAGCGTTCGAAAACTGTGACGGTGTTGATTGAGCGTCGTGTCAAGCACGAGCTCTACGGCAAAATCGTTGGTAAGTCCAGCAAGTACCACGCCCATGACGAAAAGGGTGAGTACAAGATGGGTGATGTCATCGAAATTACCGAAAGCCGTCCTATCTCTAAAACCAAGAATTGGGTAGCTACCCGCTTGGTTCAAAAGGCAGCTGCGGTTTAAGTCTTTGCAGTCTTCCGACTGCAGGTCTCGCAAAAACGGCTCACAATGTGAGCCGTTTTCAATTGTGGATTCGAATCAACTATTTCAGGAGCATTTAATGATTAAAGTCGGTGACACTCTGCCCGCGGTAACCTTGATGGAGTTTTCGGAAGTGGAGGGCGGTGGTTGCAGTATCGGCCCCAATCCAGTGGAGGTAGCCACGGCCAGTGCGGGGAAGACTATTGCCTTGTTTGCGCTACCGGGTGCCTTTACGCCGACTTGCTCCGCCCAGCATGTGCCAGGCTATGTTGAAAAGTTTGCCGAACTGAAAGCGGCTGGAATTGATGAAATCTGGTGCATCAGCGTGAATGATGCATTTGTCATGGGCGCGTGGGCGCGGGAGCAAAAAACTGCGGGCAAGGTGCGCATGCTGGCAGATGGTGATGCTGCTTTCACCAAAGCAACCGGCCTGACGCTTGACCTGACCGGGAAGGGACTCGGTTTGCGAAGCAACCGTTATTCCATGTTGGTGAAAGACGGCAAAGTGGTGGCGCTCAATATTGAAGCGCCAGGAAAGTTTGAAGTGAGTGGCGCGACCACTATGCTCGCGCAAGCCAAAGCCTGAGTTATTGCTTGAATCGATAACGTCGCTGCGCAACATTGGCGGCGACGTTGTTAGATTGACCTTGCGGTGCTCCGAGATTTTTCTCGGGGCTTTAATGGTGAGGGCGGCTTCATCCAGCCCAAGATTCCGGGGTGGGGCCAACCCCTTTATTTTTCGTCCAGCGGGTGCAATCCGCAGCCCTTCTAAATTTTGATATATCCGGACCTACGCAGGTTAAAACGTACCGTTTTTCGCTACGGAAAACTTATCCTGCTTGTCTAACGAGCCAAGCCACCAACGCCACGCAGCCTAGAAAAATGAGGGCGGCCAGTGCGCGCGAACGTGCGTCGTCGCGTGAACTGGGTGTGACGATCAACGTTTCTTTGTCACCCCGAATCATGGGACGAACCAGATTCTCGCCCTTCTTGAGCAGGTAGAACAGAATGGCACAGATATGCAGTACGACCAAGCCGATGAGGATCAGTTTGCCAATATCCTTGTGATAGAAAGTGGCGAGGTTGACCGTGGCGTTGGATACAAACTTGCTAAGAGGCCCTGTTGCTGCGATCTCGTCATCGCTGATGAGGCCGCTGCCAACTTGCAGGAGAAGAAAGCCCATCAGTGCAAACACCGACACCGCGCCTAATGGATTGTGTCCAATTGATGGCTTGCTCTGGCCATGACCCTTGATGTAACGAAGGATGGCGGCTGGAGAATAAAGGAAGGACGCAAAGCGAGACCATCGCCCGCCAACCACGCCCCAAATAAGGCGAAACAGCAGCAGGCTCAGCACGGCATAACCGAATCGGAAATGCCAAACCATCGCCTCGCCGCCGAACTGAGCGCTTGTGACCAAAGCCACGACACAAACAAGCAGTGACCAATGGAAAAATCGCGTGGGCAGGTCCCAGACCCTGACTTTGGTGGACATCATTCAAACTCTCCATATTGGCAAAGAATCAGTCGTCAATTAGCGGACTGATTAAAAGTGTCTATTGTGCTTTGCGCCACGGCAACGCGTAATCAATCCGTAGTTTCCCTACTCGGATGATGGGGTAGATCTGTCAAATCGCTCCTACACTCATTGCCAGAGTCCGTAAAAATATCAACGCAGAAAACCACATGAAAAAAATCGTCTCTTTTGTTCTCGCCGCTTGTGCCGTGGCATTTGCCGTACCCGCAGCCGCCCAGTTTGCCAAACCGGAGGATGCGGTCAAGTACCGCAAAAATGCCTTGTTTGTCATGCAGCAAAATTTTGGCCGTATAGCGGCCATGGCCGCTGGTAAAGCCCCGTTTGACGCCAAAGTTGCGGCGGACAGCGCGGCCATCGCCGAGTTTGTCGGCAAGCTCCCGTGGGCTGCTTTTGGCGAGGGTACTGACAAGGGTGACACGCGCGCCAAGCCTGATATCTGGAAGGAGCCCGCCAAGTTCAAGGAGTACGCCGACAAGATGCAATCCGAAATGTCAAAGCTCGCCGCCGCTGCAAAAACCGGCAGTCTGGACAGCATCAAGACAGCGGTCAGCGCCACAGGGGGCACTTGCAAAACCTGCCACGACGCTTACCGGAAAGAGTGAGTTACTGTGAAAAGCGGCTGATGGTTTCAAGCTTCCGCCAGCAGCTTTTCAATCAAACGATGGAATTCCGCCAGGTCGGGCTCGCCGATGTAGCGCTTGACGATCTCACCGCGTTTGTTGACGAGGTAGGAGGTGGGCGTCAGTAACACATCCCCCCAAGCCTTGGCCACTTCGCCGGTGTTGTCAATGGCCACACTGAAGGGCAGTTTGCGGGTTTGCGCAAAGTTGACGACATAGCTGGGCGGGTCGTAACTCATGGCCACGGCGATCGTGTCATAACCCTGCGACTTGTATTTTTCGTAGGTGGCGATCAACTTGGGCATCTCCGCGACACAGGTGACACAACTGGTGGCCCAGAAGTTCACCAAGGTCACTTTACCCTTGAGGTGCGTCGTATCCTTTTTGGAGCCGTCGAGCATCACAAATGAGGAGAGGGGTGCCGCAGACAGACCTGAGTTCAGGTAAATGCCCAAACTGATTGCCAAAACAACCGCGGCTGCGGCAAGATACAAACTTCGTTTCATTTAACAGGTGTGTCCATGGATCGTCGACAGTTTAATTCCATTCCGGTGCCGATGCTGGCGGCGGTCATCATGCTGGCGCAACAACGCGCGTATGCCCTGTCAATCGATGACCTGAGCAATGCGGAAGCCTCTCAAGGCCTCAAAATCGCTTTGGAGAAAGGCGCCATCGCCGCGGTGAGCTTGTTAGGCAAAACAGATGGATTCCTGGGCAATGAAAAAGTTCGCATTCCTTTGCCGGGTTATCTGGAGGATGCGTCCAAATTACTCCGGCTCCTGGGGCAAGGGGACCGCATTGACGAACTGGTCACGAGCATGAACCGTGCGGCCGAAGCCTCCGTGCCGATGGCCAAGAACTTGTTGGTCGGCGCGGTCCGGACCATGAACGTGGCCGACGCCAAGAAAATTCTGATGGGGGGCGAAACCTCGGTCACCGCCTTTTTCGCCGATAAAACCCGTGCCCCGCTAAGCGTCAAATTTTTACCCGCCGTGACCAAAGCGACCGCCAAAGTGGGCTTGGCCGAAAAGTACAACCAGGTGGCGGGCAAGGCTGCGGGTTTGGGACTGGTCAAAAAAGACGATGCGAATATCCAGCAGTATGTGACCGGCAAATCATTGGATGGCCTGTATTTGATGATTGGCGAAGAAGAAAAGAAGATTCGCCAGGACCCGGTGGCAACGGGCAGCGCCGTCTTGAAAAAGGTGTTTGGCGCGCTGAACTAGCTCGTGGTCGGTCGTCTGCGGCAGCCCGCCGTGCGGCGTGCCCCCACAGATAATTGACGCATGCGTTATTTCCAATTTGTCGCGGCCTTGAGCGGTTTTTTGCTTCTTCTCGGCTGCAGTCCGACCTTCAATTGGCGCGACGTCCACCCCGATCAAGCGCCGTTGACGGCCCTGTTTCCCTGCAAACCCGAGCAGAGCACGCGCCGGGTTGCGCTGGCGGCGAAAGACGTGACGATGACGATGTTGACGTGCGATGCCGGCCATGCCACGTTCACACTGGCCATGGCCGAGACCAACGACGCCAGCAGCACCGGCGCAGTGCTCAGCCAGTGGAAATCGGCAACCCTGCGGAATATGCAGACGACAACGTCCAGCGAGCGCCTTTTTATACTCAAAGGGGCCAGCGTGTTGCCGCCACCGGTGCAGGTGCTCGCGTCAGGAACACGTCCAGACGGAACCGCCTTGACGCTGCAAGCGGTCTGGTTTGCTACGGGCTCACAAGTGTTCCAGGCGGCGGTGGTCGCGAATGCGGCCAACCCGGCGGTGGCGGACACTTATTTTGCCGGGCTCCAACTCCAATGACGACGTTGCCGAAACGCGCCGCCATTGTGGTTTTTCTGGCGTTTGCCTTTGCCTACTTTTTTTCGACCCTGATCCGGGCCATTACCGCCACTCTGTCGCCGACGCTGACGCGCGAGTTTGTGCTCAATGCCAGTGATTTGGGCTTGCTGGCGGGCGGCTACTTTCTGGGGTTCGCGGCCACCCAGTTGCCCTTGGGCAAGTGGCTGGACCGGCATGGGCCAAAAAAAGTCATTCTCAGTTTTCTGACGGTGGCGGTGCTGGGCTGTGTCGCTTTTTCTGTGGCCACCAGTTTTACCGGCCTGCTGCTGGCGCGAATTTTGTGTGGTGTCGGGGTCAGCGCCTGCCTGATGGCGCCGTTGACGGGCTACCGCCGCTGGTTTCCCGCCACCACCCAGATGCGGGCGAATTCGTGGATGCTGATGACCGGCTCCTTGGGCATGGTGGCGTCCACCCTGCCGGTGCAATGGTTGATGCCCATCGTGGGCTGGCGCGTGCTGTTTTGGGCTTTAGCGGCCCTGGTGCTGGTGGCGATGGTGCTGATTGCTTGGCAGGTGCCGCCATGGAAAGCGGCGTTGCCACCGGGGTCTGAGGCCGGGCAAGTCAAGGCCAGCTATGCCGAGGTCTGGCGCCATCCTTATTTCCGCAAGATGGCGCCGATCGGCTTTTTTTGTTACGGCGGCCTGGTCGCGATGCAGACGCTGTGGGCAGCCCCCTGGATGATCAAGGTGGCGGGCTACAGCCCGCTGCAAGCCGCCAGCGGTTTGTTCTGGATCAATGTGGCGATGCTGGGCACGTTTTGGGCCTGGGGCCTGGCCAACCCGTGGCTGGCCCGGCGCGGTTTCCATGCGGATCGACTGATTGCCCGGGGCTTGCCCGCCAGCTTTGTGTTACTTGCTATTGTAATAATAGCTGGTCCCGCACTGTCGACGGGGGCTGGCGCCTTGTGGGCCTTGTATTGCATGAGTTGCACCTTTGTCTCGCTGGCGCAGCCGGCGGTGGGCATGGCCTTTGCACCCGCGCTGGCCGGGCGGGCGCTCTCGGCGTACAACCTGGTGATCTTTGCCGGGGTCTTTGTCGTGCAGTGGGGCATTGGCCTGGCGGTAGAAGGGTTCAAGGCGCTGGGACTGAGCGAAATCCTGGCCTTCCAGACGGCAATGAGCGTGTTTTTACTGTGTTCCGTTGCGGCCTATCTCTATTTCCTCTTAGCAAAAAGCCATAATCAGTCCCTCTGACGTGATCACGACCGCGCTGGTCTGCGTTGCCGGCGGTGCTGTCTGTCCCACAAGTTTAGAAATATATGAATATCGGCATTCTTATCATCGCTCACGCGCCCCTGGCCAGTGCCCTGCGCCAGTGCGTGTTGCATGTGTTTGCCGACGCCGAGGCGGGAGTGGCTGCCTTTGATGTGCAGCCCAACGTGCCGCCCGAAGAAACGCTGGCCGGTGCCGCGCAGGCGCTGGCACTGCTGGACTCCCCGCAGACGCTGGTGTTGACCGACGTGTTTGGGGCGACGCCCTGCAATGCGGCCCAAAAACTGGTCGACGGTTTGAATTCAAAATTAATAGCCGGGGTAAATCTGCCCATGCTCTTGCGCACGGTCACGTACCGCCATGAATCGCTCGATTCGCTGGTGGCGCGGGCCTTGGCCGGCGGCACCCAGGGTGTCCTGTCGGTGGCCGTGACGGCGCCCCAGAATCAGGTGAAAAAGAAAAATGATCAAAGCAACGACGACCATCAGCAATAAATTGGGCCTGCATGCGCGCGCCTCGGCCAAATTAACCAAAATGGCGGGCAGCTACCCGTGCGAGGTCTGGATGGCCAAAGGCGAGCGCCGCGTCAATGCCAAGAGCATCATGGGCGTCATGATGCTGGCGGCCGGGATCGGCAGCATGGTGGAAGTGGAGACCAGCGGCGAGCGCGAACAGGAAGCCCTGGAGGCGCTGCTGGCCTTGATTGCCGACAAATTCGGAGAAGGTGAGTGACTTTCTCCATTCACGGTCTGGCGGTCGCCCGCGGCATTGCCATCGGGCGCGCGGTGCTGGTGGCCTCCAGCCGGGTGGACGTCGCGCACTATTTCATCGAGCCTTCCCAAGTGGAGTCCGAGATCGACCGGATTCGCATCGGGCGCAATGCGGTGGTGGACGAGATTCTTCGCCTGCAAGCCAGCTTGATGAACAAGGGCCCCAGAGAAGCACCGCATGAGTTGACCGCCTTGCTGGACGTGCACCTGATGCTGTTGCAGGATGTCGAACTGATTGCCGGCGTCAAGCACTGGATCACTCATCGCCTGTACAACGCTGAGTGGGCGCTCACAACGCAGCTGGAAGTGATTGCGCGCCAGTTCGACGAAATGGAAGACGAGTACCTGCGCGGACGCAAGGCCGACCTGGAGCAAATCACGGAGAAAGTGCTGCGCGCCATGAACGGTGTCGCCTCGGCCGTGGTGCCCGCCCCCGTTCGCACCGTCCGCAAGAAGTCGCAGCAGGACCTGTTGCTGGATGACACGGTGGATGTGCCGCTGATTCTGATCGCGCACGATCTGTCGCCATCCGACATGCTGCAGTTCAAGCAAAGCGTGTTTGCCGGCTTCATTACGGATGTGGGCGGTAAGACCTCGCACACCGCCATCGTGGCCCGCAGTCTGGACATTCCGGCCGTGGTCGGCGCGCGCCTGAGCAGCCAGCTGGTGCGCCAGGACGACTGGGTCATCATCGACGGCGATGCCGGTGTGGTGGTGATCGACCCGTCCCCCATCATCCTGGCGGAGTATGGGTTCAAGCAACGCCAGGGCGAACTCGAACGTGGCCGCCTGTCCCGCTTGCTGAACACCCCGGCGGTCACCCTGGACGGTCAAAAAATTGAATTGCTGGCCAACATCGAGATGCCGGAAGACGCGCCGGGCGCCATCAAGGCCGGCGCGGTTGGTGTCGGCTTGTTCCGCAGCGAGTTCCTGTTCATGGGGCGCCAGGGCAAGCTGCCCAATGAAGAAGAACAGTACCAGGCCTACAAGCGTGCCATTGAAGGCATGCAGGGCCTGCCGGTGACGATTCGCACGGTCGATGTCGGCGCCGACAAACCGCTGGACAAGGCGCTGATGGACGGCGCCCACCTGAACCCGGCGCTGGGCCTGCGTGCCATTCGCTGGAGCCTGGCCGATCCGGCCATGTTTCTGACGCAGTTGCGGGCCATCCTGCGCGCCGCCGCCCATGGTCAGGCGAATTTACTGATTCCGATGCTGGTTCATGCCAGCGAAATCCGCCACACCATGGCCCTGATTGACCGGGCCCGTGTGGAACTGGACAACCGGGGCGTGGCTTATGGTCCGCTCAAGATCGGCGCCATGATCGAGATTCCTGCGGCAGCCCTCACGCTCAAGGTGTTCCTCAAATATTTTGATTTCCTGTCGATTGGCACCAACGACCTGATCCAGTACACGCTGGCGATCGACCGCGCCGATGAATCGGTGGCGCATTTGTACGACCCCTTGCATCCGGCGGTGCTGCGGCTGGTGGCTGGCACCATCGCCGAAGGCAAGGCGCAGGGCAAGCATGTGAGTGTCTGCGGTGAGATGGCGGGTGACGTCAGCCTGACCCGTTTGTTGCTGGGCATGGGGCTGCGCAGTTTTTCAATGCACCCGGCACAAATTCTGGCCGTCAAGCAAGAGGTGCTGCGCGCCGATACCGGCAAGCTGGCGGCATGGGCTGAACAGGTCATGTCCGATGACGAGCCGGCCCTGCGAATGACCCGGCACTAGCCGCCCAACAGCCGGAACGCCAGCGGGATCAGCAGCGAAGCCAACACCACCTGCAGACCCAGCGCCAGCCCGGCATAGGCGCCAGCATCGGCGTTCACCTGCAGCGCCCGCGCGGCGCCAATGCCGTGGGCGGCGGTGCCCAGCGCAAAGCCGCGGGCCACCCAGCCCGTGGCGTTGCTTGGGATCTTCAGTGCATTGAACAGGTATTTGCCGCTCAGGGCGCCGACCAGGCCGGTGATCACGGCAAACACCGCCGCCAGCGCGGGAATGCCGCCAATCTTGTCGGCAATGCCCATCGCCACCGGTGCGGTGACCGATTTGGGGGCCAGCGACAGCACCACCTCGGTGGGCAAGTCAAACGCCCAGCCCAATGCCAATGCCGAGCCACTGGCCGCCACGCCGCCCGCCAATGCCGCCAACAACAGGACGCGCCAACGCTTGAGCAACTCAGCGCGGCGCTCCCACAACGGCCAGGCCAGCGCGACCACCGCCGGACCGAGCAGAAAGTGAATGAATTGCGCGCCGGCAAAGTAGGTGGGGTAACTCACGCCGGTGGCCAGCAGCACGCTGGCCAGGGTCACCACCGTCCACAGCACCGGGTTGGCCCACGGCGCCTGCTGCAGCCGCGCATAAGCGGCCTGCGCCAGCACATAAACCACCAGCGTGGCGGTCAGCCCAAACAGCGGCGTGGCGGAGAGATAGACCCAGAGTTGAACGAAATCAGGCATCGGTTTTTCTCCGGCCCCAGTGCAAGGCCAACGCGGTGACCGCCAGCCCGATCCAGGTGGACAGCACGATCACCACCAGCATGCGCACGCCGTACTGGCCGATCACCCCCAGATGCGTCATGACCCCGACGCCGACCGGCACAAACAGCAACGAGAGGTGTGACAGCAAAAAATTGGCGCACACCGCCACTGGCTCGCGCACCAGCGGCAGCTGCAGCGCCAGCAGCAGCAACAGCATGCCGATCACCGGGCCGGGAAACGGCAGCGACAAGCCGCGGGAGAGCAGTTCGCCGATTGATTGCAGCGCCAGCAGCCAGGCCAAGCCACGCAGTCCATTCATGAGGGTCGGGCGCCTAAAAGCGGGGTAAATCCGGGTGTTTGATCTGTCCGCCGCGCACCAGCATCTTGCCGTAATCGGCGCAGCGGTTCAGCGTCGGAATCACCTTGCCGGGGTTGAGCAGGCCTTTGCTGTCAAAGGCGCGCTTGATGCCGAACATCTGTTCGTTTTCTGCGGCCGAAAACTGCACGCACATGGAGTTGAGCTTTTCTACGCCGACGCCGTGCTCGCCGGTGATGGTGCCACCCATGGCGACGCTGGTTTCCAGAATTTCGGCGCCAAACAGCTCGCAGCGGTGCAGCTGGTCCGGGTCGTTGGCATCAAACAAAATCAGCGGGTGCAGGTTGCCGTCGCCGGCGTGGAACACGTTGGCGCAGCGCAGCTGGTATTTCTTTTCCATCTGCTGGATCGCCAACAGAATGTCGGCTAGGCGCTTGCGCGGAATGGTGGAATCCATGCACATGTAGTCGGGGCTGATACGGCCGCTGGCCGGAAAGGCGTTTTTGCGGCCACTCCAGAATTTCAGCCGTTCGGCTTCGTCTTTGCTGACGGCAATGGCGGTGGCGCCGTGCGTGCGCAGCACCGCGCTCATGCGGCCGATTTCTTCTTCCACCTCTTCGATCGTGCCGTCGCTTTCGCACAGCAAAATCGCCTCGGCGTTCAGGTCGTAGCCGGCATGCACATAGTCTTCTACCGCCGCCGTCATGGGTTTGTCCATCATTTCCAGCCCGGCCGGGATGATGCCGGCGGCAATCACCGCCGCCACCGCGTCGCCTGCTTTGCGGATGTCGTCAAAGCTGGCCATGATGCAGCGCGCCAAGTGCGGTTGGGGAATCAGTTTGACGGTGACTTCGGTGGTGACCGCCAGCATGCCTTCCGAGCCAATGACGATGCTTAAGCAGTCAAAGCCGGCGGCGTCCAGCGCCTCCGAGCCGAATTCAACCACCTCGCCCTCCATCGTGAAGCCCTTGACCTTGAGCACGTTGTGCAGGGTGAGCCCGTATTTCAGGCAGTGCACGCCGCCCGAGTTTTCGGCCACGTTGCCGCCAATGGTGCAGGCGATCTGGCTCGATGGGTCCGGCGCGTAATACAGGCCATGTGCCGCCGCGGCTTCGCTGATGGCCAGGTTGCGCACGCCGCACTGCACAAGCGCGGTGCGGCTGAGCCGGTCAATTTTCAGGATATTGTTGAATTTGGCCAGCGACAGCGTGACCCCGAGCCGATGCGGCATGGCGCCGCCCGACAAGCCGGTGCCGGCACCGCGCGCCACCACCGGCACATCCAGTGCGTGGCAGGTGCGCAGCACCGCTTGCACCTGCTCCTGGGTTTCGGGCAGGGCGACCACCAGCGGGCGCTGGCGGTAGGCCGTCAGCCCATCGCACTCAAACGGCGTTGTGTCTTCCTTGTGCCAGAGCAGGGCGTGTGCCGGTAAAACTGCCTCTAGTCCCCGTACTATCTGCGCCTGGCGCTCTGATCTTTGTAGCAACTCTTGCTGCTCAGGAGAGATGGGTGCATTCATGCTGGATTCCACGCGTCAATTAAATAATGGCTTCAACTGTAGAGGGAAGCCGGGTCGGCCGGTGTGAGGAATTTTGCAAACAGGCGTGAAAACAAGGATGCTACTAATTTAATAGCTGCTTGTGCAAGCAGCGCGGGGGCTAGCGGCTAATTTGATGTTAAAAAAATCAGGCGACGCTTTTTTTCAGCCATTCAGCAAACGCCGCGCACTCCCAGCGGTCCATCATGCCGGTGCGCCAGCACAGGTAGTGCGCGTGCGGACTGGGCACATTCATGTCATACAGGCGGACCAGCGAGCCATGCTCCAGCCAGGGGGCGCCCAGCTTCAGGCGGACCAGTGCCACGCCCATGCCGGCGGCGGCCCCGTCGCACAGCAGACCGACATCGTTGAACTGCGAGCCTTCCAGCGGTTCGGGCCAGTCCAGGTGGTTGGCGGCAAACCAGGTGCGCCAGGGCTCCAGCGGGCTGCGCAAGAGGCTCTCGCCCTCCAGGTCTTCCGGTAGCACAAAAGGCCCGTGTTCGCGCACATAGGACGGCGAGGCCAGCGGCGTCACTTCGTCCTTGAACAGGCACACATGTTCGACGTCGGCGTAGCGGCCGGTGCCAAAACGAATCGTCAGGTCGGCGTCTTCCGCCACCACGTCGAGCAAGGGAATGGACACCTGCAAGGTCACGTCGATCTCGGGATAGGCCTCGGTGAACTGGCGCAGCCGCGGGATCAGGATGGAGCGGGCAAAGGTCGGGGTGACGGCCAGCCGCAGTTTGCGTTTGCCGGGAACCGCTGCCGAAATCGGGAATTTTTGCAGCGTGGCCAGCCCTTCGCGCACATGCGCCAGGTACTCGCTGCCTTCGGTGGTGAGTGAAAAGTCAGCACGCCCGAACAGCTTGGTGCCAATGATTTGTTCCAGTTGCTTGACGCGGTGGCTCACGGCGCTGGGGGTCACGCACAGTTCTTCGGCGGTCTGCGTCACGCTGCGCAGGCGGGCCAGCGCCTCAAACGTCAACAGGCATTGGATGGGAGGGATGCGGGCAGCGGTCATGCGGGCATTGTCCCACCGCGCGGACCATGCGGGCGCCCCAGAGGCGCTGGGTACAATTCCGGCCATTCTCACCACCGGTAGCCATCCATGTCAGACCGTCTTGCCGTGCTGCCGCAATATCTCCTCCCCAAACAGTCCATAACGGCTTTGGCCGGGCTGATCGCCTCCGCCCGCGGCGGCAGTCTGACCACGCGCCTGATCGAGTGGTTTGTCGGGCGCTACGGCGTCAACATGAGCGAGGCCGCCAACCCTGACCTGGCCAGTTACCCTACCTTCAACGATTTTTTCACGCGTGCCCTGAAAGAGGGCGCCCGGCCCCTGGCCCGTGCCGACCTGATTTGCCCGGTCGATGGTGCCATCAGCCAGTTTGGCGCGATGGAACGCGATCAGATCTACCAGGCCAAAGGCCACCACTACTCCAGCACCGCGCTGGTGGGGGGCGATGCCGCGCTGGCGGCCCAGTTTGACGACGGCAGTTTTGCCACCCTGTATTTGAGCCCCAAGGACTATCACCGCATTCACATGCCGTGCGACGGGCGGCTGCTGCGCATGATTCATGTGCCGGGGGAGTTGTTTTCGGTCAATCCGACCACTGCCCGCGGCGTGCCGGGGCTGTTCGCCCGCAATGAACGGGTGGTCTGTGTCTTTGAGTCCGCGCGCGGCCCGTTTGTGCTGGTGCTGGTGGGCGCCACCATCGTCGGCAGCATGGCCACCGTCTGGCATGGCGTGGTGAACGCCAAGTGCAGCGGCCAGGTGCGCGAATGGCGCTATGACGACCAATCGGTACTGCTACAGCAAGGTCAGGAAATGGGCCGCTTTTTACTGGGCTCCACCGTGGTGATGCTGTTCCCGAAAGGCCCGCTGCAGTTCAATCCGGCCTGGGCCCCTGCCGGCGCCATCCGGCTGGGCGAGGCCATGGCCAGCCAGTCGGCCTAGTCCACGCTGGGCTCGTTGGGCTGCCACAATGGGCCCATGAACTACGAACACTTGCTGGTTTCCGCCTGTGGCCCGATCACCACCATCACCTTGAATCGGCCCGAGAAGCGCAACGCGCTGGCCATGCCGGTCATGCGGGAGTTGACGCAGGCCTTGCGGGAGGTGGCCCGGAGCGAGGCGCTGGGCGTGATTCTGGCGGCCAACGGCCCGGTCTTCAGTGCCGGCCATAATTTTGGTGACATGGCCGGTGCCACACTGGAACAGGCGCGCGAACTGTTTGCGGTCTGTACCGAGATGATGGACGCCATCCAGGCGATGCCGCAGCCGGTGATTGCCAGGGTGCATGCGCTGGCGACGGCGGCCGGTTGCCAGCTGGTGGCGACCTGCGATCTGGCCATTGCCGCCGACACGGCGGGGTTTGCCATTCCGGGCGGCAAGGCCGGCCTGTTTTGTCATACGCCGCTGGTGGCGGTTGCGCGCAGTGTGGGGCGCAAGCGGGCGTTGGAGATGGCGCTCACCGGCGATGCGATTGACGCCGCCACCGCCGCCGACTGGGGTTTGATCAACAAGGCGGTGCCGGCCGATCAGCTCGATGCGGCCGTGCTGGACTTGATCACCCGCGCCACCCGGGGCAGCGCGCTGTCCAAGGGGCTGGGCAAACAAGGCTTTTACCAGCAGGTCGGCTTGCCGCAGGAGCAGGCGTACCAGCTGGCGATCGAGTTGATGGCCACCGCAGCCATGACGCCCGATGCGCAGGAAGGGATTCAGGCCTTTCTGCAGAAACGCCACGCGCAATTCACGCAGCGGCCGTCGATTATTTGAAAATCACCGTTTTGTGGCCATTGATCAGCACGCGGTGCTCGCTGTGCCACTTGACGGCGCGGGCCAGCACCTGACTCTCGGTGTCGCGGCCGAGCGTCGTTAAATCTTCCACCGTTTTGCTGTGGTCGACGCGTGCCACGTCCTGTTCAATGATCGGGCCTTCGTCCAGATCGGCTGTCACGTAGTGGGCGGTGGCGCCAATCAGTTTCACGCCCCGGTCATGCGCCTGGTAGTAGGGTTTGGCCCCCTTGAAGCTGGGCAGGAACGAGTGGTGGATGTTGATGGCGCGCCCTGACAGCTTGCGGCACAGGTCATCGCTCAGCACCTGCATGTAGCGGGCCAGCACCACCAGTTCCGCTTCTTCGGCCTGAATGATTTCGTACTGCTTGGCTTCCACTTGGGCCTTGGTGGCGCTGGTCACCGGAAAGTGATGAAACGGCACGTTGTAGCTGGCGGCGAGTTGGTAGAACTCGCGGTGGTTGGAAATGATGGCGCGAATGTCCAGCCCCAAAAAACCGCTTTTCCAGCGAAACAGCAGGTCGTTCAGGCAATGGCCTTCCTTGCTGACCATGATCACCGCGCGCATCGGCAGTGCCCGTGCGTGCAGGCGCCACGTCATGTCGAAGGGCTGCGCAAACTCATCGAGTTGCGTTTTGATTTCTTCATGCGTCAGTTGGGCGCAGGCAAATTGCACCCGCATGAAAAACAGACCGGTGTCGCGGTCGTTGTACTGGGCAGCTTCTTCAATGTTGCCGCCGCGCGCCAGCAAAAATCCGGAGACGGCGTGCACCAGCCCCAAGCGGTCCCGGCATGACAGGGTCAATATGTAAGTAGGGTTCATGTTGTCTGAATTGTCGCAGGGCCACGACGGCTCTGACGGGGGAAGCATCAAGTGACGGAGAAATCTTCGGCGGCAGGCCGTGATCCGTCCCGGCGCGGTGGTCTCAAGGCATTTTTTCCGGCGTCGGTGCGGCTGCTGGCTGGCCCTGGGTCGCGCTGAAATTGGCGCAATAGTCCACAAGTGGGGCGGGCTGGGCGGTCCAGACCTGATCTTCTTGTGCTATGGCTTCTGTAGCGGGTGACGCTTGTTCTGCGCGGAGAATGATGGTTTTCACCTTGAACCCCGGAGGCAGGTGCTGGGGGATGCCCAGAGCGCGCTCCACATGGCCGCTGCCGGCCAGCAGCACAACGGTTTTGCCCGGTCGGGCGGCTTTGATCAGGGTTTCGGCCATGGCAACATCGCGGGCAATCTGGATGCGGGTCATCGGTGAAATCTGGCTTTCCGGCAGCAACTCACAGTGGCCCCGGCGGATATTTTGCTGCTGGGCTTTGAGTGCCGGACCCGTCAGCAGCCGGTCGAATTCGGCATTGCGCATCGCGTCACGCAGGCGTGCGCTGGGCAAGTTGGCGCCCAGCACCGGCACCCCGGCGCGCACTGCGGCCATGATGGCCGGGCGGTAGGTCGCCCAGGGCCAGACTTTGTTGTCCCACTGCAGGGCGGCGCGCACCTGGTTTTCATCCGCCGCGCGGTCGAGTTGCTCGGTCGATTGGCCGGCGCCGGCCATCTCCAGTGCCAAGGCGGCCAATAGGTGCTGGTTGACAAGGGATTCAACCACCAAGCGCTGAATACGCTGGTGATCCGGGGCATCGTGCTGCTCGCCCAGCAGGATCGCGTCAGCCGGCAATAACTGGTTGAGTTGTCGGGTTTGAAGCGGGTCGAGAGGGCGCTTGTCCTGTGCCGGGACGGCACAGCCTTGCAAGCCAAGGATGAGGGCAATAAGCCAAAAATGACGGAAGCGCATCAGTCCACTTTTATCACGTCATAAGCGGAGTGATCGCGGCCGAACCTTGCCGTGTCAGTGAACCACGACCGGGTTTTGGGCCAGCTCGGCGTATTGCTCCAGCGTGTCTTCCACCTCTTCCTGGGTCGGGGTGTTTTGCTGCCAGGCGGAGATGTGTTGTTGAAACAGTTCCGCCCAGGAACCGTCCAGATACACCTCTTTGTTGGCGCGTTTGTCCACAATCTCGAAGCCATGGCGTGCCAGCGTCGGCACAATGTGCACCGGCGCGGCACCAGCGCGATCCACCTCGGGCGCCACTGCGTTGGCCAGCATGTGGGTCACAGAGTAGGTGTCAGAGTCGTAAAGCGTGTGCATGATTGATTATCCCTTAATCGTCCTTTGGCTGCAGGTGGCCGCACATCGGGTAATTTCAAGGGTAAGGCCATTGGTCACGCGCCAGTTCCAGGCCGGGCCTCAGTTTGGTCGATCGGTGGCCAGCCACTGCTGGTCGACAAAGTCACCATTGGGCTCCGTGATCCGGATGCGGGCAGGCAGATAACCCAGTGCCGGTGCCAGCCACAACTCGACTTTTTGGTCGAACTCCTGCCGCGGGTTGCGCACCAGTTTCAGGGTCGCCAGTTCGCCGCCCGGCAGCGTGAGTTTTTCCTCATTCCCCACGGTAAAAAGCCAGGTGTCGGCATCGCGCGGGCCGATGGTCTGAATGGCCAGGGTGGTGGCGGGTGGGAAGTGTCCCGGGTCGCCGGCAATCATGGCCGCCAGCTGCACCAGAACGCTCAAGCGGTCCTGTGCTCCGGCCAGCAGGGGCACATCCGGCGTGTTGGCGCTGAAGGTGACTTTGCCCTGCTCACGGTTAAAGTGGGCGGCGACTTCGCTGCGGAACTTGTCAGAAAAGCGGATCGGGGCCAGACCCGCCGGGGTGATCTGGCCGCGACTGCTTTGCACGCGGGCTTGTCCGAAAGCGCTGATCTCCAGCCAGGCGTCGTAACTCTCGCCATCCTGTTGCCACCGCAATTCGGCGTTGGCGCTAAAAGGAAACTTGTTGGTCTGCACTTCGTATTTGAAACGCACCGAGCCGGGCACCGTGTACGTGCTGACCGTGTAGAGCTGGTCGCGTGGCGGGCGCGGTGCGGCGGGCAGTTGATCGGCGTCTGACGGCGGTGGATCTTCGGTGGTGGCGTCTTCGGGCCGCGCTGGAGGGGCTTGTTCCTCCGCGGCGGCGGGTGGCTGGGGGGCTATGTCGAGATTGATCAGGGGGGGCTCTGCCGATACCTGTTTTTCAGTTCTGGCCGTCGCCGCCGGTTTGCGCTTGGGTGATACCACAGGTTTAGCGGGGGGCGGCAGGGTGACCAACGGAGTCGGCGTAATAACGCGCGTGCTGAAGGCATGAAGCGGCTCGGGTTGGCTCAGTCCCAGGCTCATGCTGGGGGCCTGCAGCAACGCGAGGTGCGTCAGCAGCACGGTGGCCGTCAAGGCGAGCAATACCTTGAGCTGATGGCTGGGGCTGATTTTTTTCATGCTGACTAGAATTTCGAACGTTCTGATGAGTTAAATTGGTTCAGCCATCCGTAATACCAACCTGCCATTTCCCCGCATCCCCTATGAAACTTGCTACCTACAGAGACGGCTCGCGTGACGGCCAACTGGTCGTTGTCTCGCGCGACCTGACGACTGCCCATTATGCGACCGGCATTGCGAACAAGTTGCAACAGGTGCTGGACGACTGGAACTTCATCTCGCCCCAGTTGCAGGACCTGTACGACGCGCTGAACCGCTCCAGTGGCGGCACTTCCAGCGCGAGCAAACCACGGCACGCCTTCCCGTTTGACCCCAAGCAATGCATGGCGCCTTTGCCGCGCGCCTACCAATGGGCCGATGGCTCGGCGTTTGTTCAGCACGAGGAGTTGCTGCGCAAAGCCGGCGATGCGCCAATGCCGGCCAGTTTTTATAAAGAACCGCTTATTTACCAGGGCGGGAGCGATGATTTTTCAGGTCCGTGCGATGACGTGGTGTGTGCCAGCGAAGCTTTTGGCATCGACTTTGAAGCCGAGCTGGCGGTCATCACCGGCGACGTCCGCCTCAGCGCCACCCCGGAGCAGGCGCTGGATGGCATTCGGCTGGTGATGCTGGCCAATGACGTCAGTCTGCGCCACCTGATGACCGTTGAGCAGACCAAGGGTTTTGGATTTTTGCAGAGCAAACCGGCAACGGCTTTCAGCCCGGTGGCGGTGACGCTGGATGAGTTGGGTGACGCCTGGAGCAAGGGGCGTGTGCACCTTACCCTGCAAAGCACCTGGAATGGCCGCAAGGTCGGCATGTGCGAAGCCGGCCCGGAGATGACTTTTCACTTTGGTCAGCTGATTGCCCATCTTTGCAAGACCCGCCATGTGCGCGCCGGTTCCATCATCGGCTCGGGCGCGGTCAGCAACAAAGACCGCAGCCATGGCTACAGCTGTATTGCAGAAAAACGGGCGGTCGAGACGATTCAGGATGGCAAGCCGCTGACCGAATTCATGAAGTACGGCGACACCATCCGGATTGAAATGAAGGGCCGTGACGGCCAGAGCTTATTCGGCGCCATCGAGCAGGAAATCGTGCCGCTGGCAGCGCTGACCACGGCGCGCGGAACCCCCTAAAACTCAAACTTCCGCCGCCCGTGGCCCGGCGAAAGTCTGTATGCCGCGCAGCGGCGCGTCACGCTTCGGCCGCCAGACTTGGATTGTTACTCGGCTTTTTCCTGGCAGGCGATGCAGCGCTGGGCTTCCGGCGCCGCATGCAACCGGGCGGCGGGAATCTGGACGCCGCAGTCGATGCATTGCCCATACGTACCGGCCTCAATGCGGCTCAGCGCCGCCTCCACCAACCGGAGTTCCGCGCTTTCACGCTCGTCCATCGCAAATTCCAGATCGCGGGCGCTGCTGACTTGGGCGGTGGAGTCTTCCGGCCGGCCGAAATGCTCGGCCGACGCCTCGGCGCGACCGACCGTGCCACCGCGCAGGGTATTGAGTTGCTCCTGCAAGTTGGCGCGTTGAGCGAGCAGTTGTTCCTTGAAGGGCGCTGTGAGTTGGGTGGTCATGATGAAAGTCTCTGTGTATTTAAGTGCTTCATCATGCGCCGGTAAATGGGTTCCGTCTTTGACGAAAGTCAAATTTTTGAGGCGGCTGACCGCCGTGCTGGACGGCGGCCAAAAGCATGGCCCCAAGTTTGGCTCCTGGCGCGTCCTCGGTCATAATCCCGGCCATGCAGATTTTGCGCAACGCCCACCTCATCGCCCGCTTCGTGCTGGTGTGGTTTGCGTTGTCCATCGGGGTGGCGATTGCCTCGCCCCTCGTCAAGCCGCAAGCCATGGAGCTGATCTGCACCGGCACGGTGGGCGTGATGAAACTGCTGGTCCAGACCGATGACGGCCCCCAGGACGTTGCCAGTTACACGATGGACTGCCCGCTGTGCGCCACCAGCAGTGCGCCGCCACCGCCCGTGCTGCGCCTGAGCGCCGAACCGGCGCAACCCCTGGCCCATGTGCTGCAAAGCATTGCTGCCGCCCACATTGCCGCACTCACCGCCGCGCCGCTGCCGGCGCGCGGCCCGCCCGCTTTCTCCTGAACTATTGAATTCATAGCGCCTTGCGCCCATTCCATAAGGGCTGCAGGCTGATTTGATTGATATTTTCGGAGATTTTCCATGCGGAAAGATCGTCTTGCTCTGGCGCTCGCTCTGGCCGCTACGGCTGGCTCTCGAAGTCCCAATCCATGTCGAAACCAACTGTGTGCCAACACTTGTCGCTCGTTGCCAAATTGGCAATCAATCTCGCGGCACACGATGCACGCCCGTACTCATTTTTTTGTTAGTTAATTTTTTAGGAGCACTCCATGAAACTGAAAGCACTTGCCCTCATCGCTGCACTCGCCTGCGGCACCGTTTACGCCCAATCCGTCGAGGTCAAAGACGCCTGGGCCCGTACCAGCGTGCCGGGCCAAAAGGCCACCGGCGCCTTCATGAAGATCACCGCCAAAGACGGCGCCAAACTGGTGTCTGCGTCCTCCCCAGCGGCTGGCGTGGCCGAAGTTCACGAAATGAAAATGGACGGCGACATCATGAGAATGCGCGCTGTGACCGGTGGCCTGGACTTGCCCGCCGGCAAGACGGTCGAGCTCAAGCCCGGTGGCTTCCACATCATGCTGATGGACCTGAAGGCCGCTTTGCCCAAGGACAGCACCGTGCCGCTGACGCTGGTGTTCAAGGATGCCAAAGGCGTGGAGAGCAAAGTGGAACTGAAAGTGCCGGTGGCCGTGGCGGCCCCGGGCGCAAAAACCGCTGACATGCCGGTCATGGATCACGGCAAGATGCCGATGAATCACAGCATGCAAAAGCCTTGAGCGAGTCCGCCTCAATTTTGCCCCCTGCGTCCCCACAGCCCCGCCTCTAGTCGATGCCACTGATGCTGCACTTTGCCCTGCTGCGCCGCCGTCTGGCGGTGTGGCTGGTCGTGCTGATTGCGCTGTTCGGCGCGCTGGCGCCCACGCTGTCACACGCGCTGGTGTGGTCGCAAGGCGGCACCTCGGCATGGACCGAGGTTTGCACCAGCACCGGAACCCGCTGGGTGATGATGGGGTCCTCGGCGCCCGATGCCGCGCCCCAGATCGCCAGCGCACTCCCCATTTCGACGGCTTCCCCGCAACCGCAGGAAGCCGCCTTCTTCCTTGATCATTGCCCGTTTTGCCTGCTCTCTACAGACCGCGGCGCACCTCCGCCAAACGCTTTGCTTCACCTCTTCGTCGTTCCAGGCGAAATCGAGGCGCCCACGATCCGGCAGGCTTTTTTCTTCGTCACCCACTTTGCGCTCACGCCACCGCTGCGCGGGCCGCCTGCTTCTCTCTGAGCTATTGAATTCATAGCGCCTTGCGTAGACCCTATAAGGGCTAGAGGCTTATTTCTCTGTATTTTATTTGAATGGCGTCTGTGCACCAGCGCCGCTGCTGCATGGCTGCTTCATTCCCGTTTTTTGCGCATCAAGAACCCTTCATGAAAAATTTTCAAAAAACGCTGCTTGCCACACTGGCCAGCAGTCTCTTTGCCCCGCTGGCATGGGCGCAATCGCCCGCCGAGAAGGTCCTCCAGCCGGTGACCATCAGCGCCAGCCGCGACGATGGCAGTGAGAAGTTGTCCCTCGATGAAACCCATGTCACCGGTTCGCGGCTCGGCCTGACGCCGCGCGAAACACCGGCTTCGGTGGCCATCGTGAACCGGGCCACCATCGAGAAACGCGGCGCGGCGAACACCCAGGAAATCCTCGCCAGCGTGCCCGGCATGACGGCTGCGTCGCCGCCTGGCGGGGCGGGTTCGGTGTTTTATCGCGGCTTCGGTTCGTCCAGCCTGACGCAACTTTTCAACGGCATCACGCCGCAGTACGACGCCATTTCGGCGCGTCCGGTCGACAGCTGGATCTACGAGCGCGTCGAAGTGATCGGCGGGCCGTCGACCTATCTGTTCGGCGCTGGGGCCGTGGGCGGCTCGATCAACTACGTCACCAAGCTGGCGAATCGGGACGGCAATGCGCTGGAAGCGCGCGCCCGCTACGGCTCGTTTGATACGTCGGACCTGGCGCTGGGGGTGAATCGCCGGTTGGGGTCCAACGAGGGCGTGCAAAACTTCGTGCGGCTGGATGTCAACAGCAGTCATTCCAATGGTTACGTGGACGGTCAGGTGCGTGATGCGCAGAATGTGGCAGCCTCCTTGCTCACCGACGTGAACGCCCAGCTGTCGCACACGCTGGCGCTGGAGTACCAGCATGAGCGGGTGGACCGCCCCTACTGGGGCACGCCCTTGCTCAATCCCACCACCGGCGAAGGCCGCATTGACCCGCAAACGCGGTTCAAGAACTACAACTCGGCGGACGGCATCTACGAGCAGACGGTTCAATGGCAGCGCTCGCTGCTGGAATACCGCCTCACGCCGCAAACCACGATCAAAAACACGCTGTACCACTACGACGCGCTGCGCGACTACCGCAATGTAGAAACGTATCGTTTCAATGCAAGCAATACGGCGGTGATTCGCTCCGGCGCTTTGCTGCAACGGCATGACCAGCAACTCACCGGTGACCGCATTGAGTGGTCGCACAAGGGCACCTTGGCGGGCATGAAGTCCGACTGGTCGGCCGGGGTGGACTACAGCCGCAATACCCAGACGCGCTTTCCGCGTTCCTTGTCGGCCACTGTCAGCACCTTCAATCCGACGCAGTTCACGACAGAAAACTTCTTCAATGTGCCGGGCATGGTGCCCGGCTTCACCCCGGACCGCACCAACCAGGTCAATACGCTGGCGCTGTTCATGGAAAACCGCACCCGGCTGACGGCGCCCCTGTCGCTGGTCACGGGGCTGCGCCACGACAAAATTGAGCTGGAGGGCATCAATCACCTGGCCGTGACCGCCACGAACCCGGCGTATTTCAAGAATACTTACGAGCCCACCACCGGTCGGCTGGGTCTGGTGTATGACCTGACGCCGCATGCCAACGTCTATGTGCAGTACAGCACGGCGGCCGATCCGCCGGCCGGAATTTTGACGACCGCCTCTTTTGCGCAAGTCCAAAGTTTTGACTTGACGACCGGTAACCAGCTGGAGGTCGGCAGCAAATTTGACTACCTCGATGGGCGTGGTTCGGCGACGCTGGCGGCGTACAGCATCACGCGCAAGAACCTGGCGATGGCCGATCAGAACAACCCCGGCACCACGATTCCTGTGGGGCAGCAATCGGCCAGTGGCGTGGAGATGGCCACGTCGTTGAAAGTCACGTCCAGTTTCCTGGTGCAGGGCAATCTGGCGTACACCGCCGCCCAATATGACGACTTCATCGAGAGCGTGGGCGGCACGGCAGTGAACCGGGCCGGCAAGGTACCCGGCAATATCCCGGACTGGGTCGCCAACCTCTGGCTCAACTGGAAACTCAGCCCGGATGTGCAGATGGGGGTTGACATGCGTTATGTGTCGCAACGCTACGGCAATACCGCCAACACGACATGGGACCCGGCCTACACCTTGTTCGGGGCCAGCCTGAGCTACCAGATCAACCGGCACGCCCAACTCACGCTGCGGGCGAAAAATCTGACGGACCAGGTGTACGCCGCTTCGGTGGGCACCGGGAGTTTCTATCTGGGGGCGCCACGCTCGCTGGACGTGACCTTGCACACCTTGTTTTAAGCGACGAATTTTCATGAAACGTACGCTGTACCTGATTCATCGCTGGCTGGGGATCGTCCTGTGCCTGTTCATGGCCATGTGGTTTTTCTCCGGCGTCGTCATGATGTACGTGGGTCATCCCAAACTCACGCCTTCCGAGCGGCTGGCCAGCCTGCCCGCGCTCGATGCGGCGCGCTGTTGCGCGGCACTGCCCGCAATCATCGCTGCCGCGGGACGCACCGAGAGCCCCACGGCGGTTCGCCTGACGTCGGTGGCCGGGGTGCCGCGTGTGCTGCTGTCTTACGGGCGCTCCGAGGTGGTCGCCGTGGACGGACTCAGCGCACGACGGATTGAGTTCGTCAGCGCAGCGGACGCCTTGGCGGCGGCGCAGGCCTATTTGCCGGGTAGCCAAGCCCGCGATCAGGCGCTGGTGCTGGAAGACGCCTGGACCCATTCCAAAGCGATGGCGCCGCATCGGCCCCTGCACCGCCTCCAGATGGACGACGCCCAGTCCACCGTGTTGTACGTGTCAAGCCAAACCGGGGAGGTGGTGCGTGACGCCACCGGCATCGAGCGGGGCTGGGGCTGGGTCGGCGCCTGGATTCACTGGCTCTATCCTTTTCGGGGCGGTCTGCTGGATGGCCTCTGGAGCGAGATCGTGATCTACACGTCCATCGCTGCCACCGGACTGGCCTTGCTGGGCATGGTGGTGGGCGTGTGGCGCTGGCGCTTTGCGGGGCGATTCAGCAGTGGCTCGCGCTCACCCTACCGCGAGTCGTGGATGCGTTGGCATCATCTGTTGGGGCTGGTGTTCGGCGCCATCACGGTCACCTTTATTTTCAGCGGCCTCATGTCCATGAATCCGTTCAAGGTGCTGGACTCTGGGGCGCCCAAGCTGGCGCAACGCATGTCCCCCAATGAGCGCTGGAACGTCCGGCACTTTGGCCTGTCCGCGTCGCAGGCTTTGAGCCGCTTTGCGGCCGGTGGTTTTGTGGCGCGGGAGCTGGAGTGGCGCATGGTCGGTGGCGCGGGCTATTTTCTGGCGCTGAACGGGCAGGGGGACAGCCGACTGTTGGCCGCAGGGATCACGCTAGGCGATGCAGCGCCGTTTGAAGCCTTCAGCATGGCGCAGATGCAGACTTTGGGCAGCGCCTTATTCCCCAAAAACAAAGTCATGGAAGCCACGGTGCTCCATGAATACGACACCTATTACTACAGCCGCGAGCCGCACACCATGGGCGGTGGCGTCAAGCACCTGCCGGTGTTGCGGCTCAAGTTTGATGACCCACAGTCCAGCTGGCTCCAGCTGGACCCGAGCACGGGCGCGGTCATCAATCAGCTGGACGCGTACGGTCGGGTGCGACGCTGGCTGTTTGCGTTTTTGCACAGCTGGGATTGGCTGCCCTTGCTGGAGCGGCGTCCGCTGTGGGATATCTGGATGATCGGTTTGAGTCTGGGGGGATTCATGATCAGCGTGACGGGTGTCGTGTTGGGATGGCGGCGGCTGCAGCGCAAAAAGCGTGAATCGATGACCCGCTCCCGGCGGGTTGCCGCCACCTGAGCGCCGGTCTCTGATGTCTTCAACTTCTCGTCATCACCTCCTCATTGCGGGCTGCGTCGTGCTGTTCCACCTGGGCGCCTTGTGGGCGCTGCAAACCGGCTTGCTCCAGCGCGCGGTGGCGGTCATCGTGCCGGTGCAACTGCTGAGTGAGTTCATCGCGCCGCCCCGGCCCAACGTAGCGCCGCCATCGCCCCCGCCCCCGGTCCGCAAGCCGGTCACGCCACCGGTGCGCCATCCAACCGCCGCGCAAGCGCCGCCGCCCATGCCGTTGGCGATGGCCGACCCGACGCCCGCGCCTCAAGCGCCGGTCGGTGTGGTGCAACCACCGGTCACGCTGGCGCCGATGCTAGCCCCGGTGGTGGCCATGCCCAGCCCACCCGCCGCACAGCCGCCGCGCGTCGAGCTGCCGTCCAGCGACGCCGACTACCTGCAAAACCCCAAGCCTGCCTATCCCGCCCACAGTCGGCGACTCGGGGAGCAGGGCAAGGTCATCGTGCGGGTGTTGATTGGTGTGGACGGCAGGGCGCAGAAGGCTGAAATCCGCCAGTCCAGCGGCTATGAGCGACTCGATCTTGCTGCACTTGCTACGGTGAAGCGCTGGCGCTATGTGCCCGGCAAGCGGGGTGGCGTTCCTGAATCCATGTGGTTCAGCGTGCCGATTAATTTTGTTTTGGAGTAACTGTTCATGAATTCTCAATCCGGACTTTTAACGCTGTGGACGCAGGGCGACCTGGTCACCCGTACTGTGGCCTTGTTGCTATTGCTCATGTCCCTCGCCTCCTGGATGGTCATCCTCGTCAAAGCCCTCGGCCTGCGCCAGATGGACAGGGAGGCGAAGGCGACCGAAAAATTCTGGCTCGCGCCTGATTTTTCCGATGGACTGAAGCAGCTCGGCGGCGATGAAACCAACCCGTTTCGCCAACTCGCCATTCAAGGCCACGCGGGCGATGCGCACTTGCAGCCCCAAGGCGGACGGCCGCACCTGAACGATTCGCTCGATCTGAACGACTGGGTGACACGCTGCCTGCGCAGTTCAATGGACGAGTCCACGGCCCGGTTGCAGTCGGGGCTGGCGGTGCTGGCCTCGGTGGGCTCCACCGCGCCGTTTGTCGGTCTGTTCGGCACGGTCTGGGGCATTTATCACGCGTTACTGGCGATTGGGGCGGCCGGTCAATCGACCATCGACAAGGTCGCGGGGCCAATTGGCGAGTCGCTCATCATGACGGCGCTCGGGCTGGCGGTGGCGATTCCGGCGGTGCTGGGTTACAACGCGCTGGTGCGCGGCAACAAGGGTGTGTTGGGTAAACTCAACCGCTTTGCCTACGACCTGCATGCCCTGTTTGTGACCGGCTCGCGGGTCGGGTCAAGCAGCGCTTTCAGCAATGGCAGCAAGGTGTTGTCGATGCGCAAGGCCTGAACATCATGGCCTTCGGAACCCAAGGCGACAGCGATGAAGTCATGAACGAAATCAACATGACGCCGCTGGTCGACGTCATGTTGGTGCTGCTCATCATCTTCATCATCACCGTGCCGGTGATGAAACACGCGGTCAACATCGACCTGCCACGCGCCAGCAACACGGTGCAGGACGCCAAGCCCGAAACCATCCGCCTGAGTGTGGATGCCGCAGGCCAGTACTACTGGAACGAAGCTCCGCTGGCGGAGACCGACCTGGTGCCGCAACTCAGCGCCGCGGCCGTCCGGCAGCCGCAACCCGAGCTGCACCTTCGGGGCGACAAGGCGGTGCGTTATGAGCGCGTGGCGCTGCTCATGGCGGCGGCGCAGCGGGCGGGCTTGAAAAAAATCGGTTTTATTACCGAACCGAAATGAGCAAGCCGACTGGACTGAGTCATCGCCAGCCGGGTCACATTCGGGTAAGCTGTCAGCAGTAATATTTTGGCAACCCCTTTGGAGACAATATGAGTGATTCACAAGACGCTGGTTTCGGTAAATTCGTCCCCGGCTTTGACTTTCTCCAGAATCTGGCCAAGGGGGCGTCGCAGACGGTGCCGCAGATGCCCAATCTGGCCAACTGGATTGCGCCCACGCTGAATGTCGAAGAACTGGAAAAACGCATTTCGGAACTCAAGACCGTGCATTTTTGGCTGGAGCAAAACTCCAAGGCATTGGGCGCCACGGTGCAGGCGCTGGAGGTGCAAAAAATGACCCTGGCCACGCTCAAGGGGATGAATTTCAACATCGGTGATGTGGCGAATTCGCTCAAGATGAAGGCTGCCGACTCCATGTTTTCGACGCCACCACGCGCCCCTGAAAAAGCGTCGCCGCCCAGCAAGACCATCGCTGAACTGGCCGCCGAGGTCGAAGCGGCGGCGGCCGCCCAAAAGGCCCGTGATGCGGTGCCTCCGCCTGCGGCTGCCGTCCCGCCAGTTGCTGCGGCAGTTCCTGGCATGGTCGACCCGATGCAACTGTGGGGCGCCTTGTCACAACAGTTTCAACAAATCGCCGCCAGCGCGATGAAAGAAGTCAACGCCAGCGCCGCCATTGACGCCACCAAAAACATGGCCGCTGATTTTGTGAAAGAAGCGGTCTCGGCGACGAAGAAAGCCGCCGCCAGCGTGGTCCATTCCAGCGAGCCCGCCAAAACGCCGGCCAAAGCGGCCAGCAAGCCCGTCGCCAAAACACCGGCCAAAAAAGTGGCTAAAAAAACGACGGGCCGAAGCAGCTGATGCGGCCGCAGTCCACTTGACGATGAAACTGTTTCCTTACGGCCATGCCACCCACCCGCAGTGGCAGATGGCCGCCGGCTTGGTGCTGGCGCAATTGCGGGCCCAGATGGCGCTGCACGGCTATGCCAGCGCGCCGGCGCTGGCGCTGCTCTACATCACCGACCACTACGCGGAGCAGGCGCAGGACATCCTGGATCACCTGAGTGCCGAATTGCCGGAAATCACCGATTGGTCCGGCACGGTGGGCGTGGGCATTGCGTCCAACAACGTGGAGTATTTTGATGAACCGGCGTTGGCGGTGATGTTGTGCGAACTGCCAACCGACCAGTACCGGGTCTTTTCCGGCGTAGCGCCCCTTGGCCTCGGGTTTGAGGCCCATACCGCCCTGATTCACGCGGATGCCAATACGCCCGACCTGGCCGAGCTGATCGCGGAGATGGCTTTGCGCACGGCCTCGGGTTATCTGTTTGGCGGCCTGTCGTCCGGCCGCTCGAAAACGGTGCAGTTTGCCGTCGCCGGCAACGGCAACATCAGCGGCCACGGTGCCGCCAGCGGCGTCTTCAGTGGCGGCTTGAGCGGCGTCGCTTTTGGCGAGGGCGTGAACCTGGTGTCGCGTGTCACGCAGGGCTGTTTGCCACTGGCCCGGGCGCATCAGGTCACGGCGGCCGAGAACAATGTGGTGACGCAACTGGACGGCGCGCCCGCGCTGGATGTGATGTTGCGTGAGCTCAAGGTGTCACTGGATCAGCCTGAACAGGCGCTGCTGGCGGTGCGCGCCACCCTGGTCGGCTTGATGCAGCCGGCGGACAGTGCGGGCCCGGCCGGTGATGCGGTGGCGGTGAGCCGAACCGGTAACTTCGGGCCCGATGTGATCGTGCGCCACATCATTGGACTGGACCCGGCGCGCAAAGGGGTGGCGGTGGACGATCAGTTGCAGGTGGGCATGCAGCTGGCTTTTTGCCAGCGCAATGTGCAGGCCGCCAAAGCCGATTTGATCCGGGTCTGTGCCGAGATTCGGGAAGAACTGGAGCCGGAAGAGTTGCCGGTGGAAGCGGCAACCGCCTTGGCGGCGTCCGAGGCCGAGTCAGCACCGCATCCGGCGCGTGGCATTGCCGGCGCCATCTACGTCAGCTGTTCCGGACGCGGCGGGCCGCATTTCGGCGGCCCCAGTGCCGAGATGCAAATCGTGCGCCGGGCATTGGGCGATGTGCCGCTGGTGGGCTTCTTTGCCGCGGGCGAGATTGCCCGCAACCATTTGTACGGTTATACCGGGGTGCTCACGGTATTTACAGGCGAATAAGCCGCTAGCCCCCGTCCAGTATGCGCAGGCAGCTATTAATTTAATATCGAATTGCGATCTGGCGGCGGCTCAGTGCTTAAACCCCGCGGGCCCGGTCGGCCTTGAATTGCGCCACAAACGCGCCAAACTGGCCGACGTCCAGCGCCGCCCGTACTTCGCGCATCAGGTTCAGGTAGTAATGCAGGTTGTGGATGCTGGCCAGCATCGGGCCCAGCATTTCGCCGCAGCGGTCCAGGTGGTGCAGGTAAGCGCGGCTAAAACCGCCGCGCCCGCCTTGCGCCCACGTCACGCCGCTGCCCGCCGCCGGGGCGCCCGCGCAGGCGTAGCAGGTGCAGCTGGCGTCCAGCGGTTGCTCGTCCAGCTTGTGGCGGGCGTTGCGGATTTTGAGGTCGCCAAAACGGGTGAACAAGGTGCCGTTGCGGGCGTTGCGCGTCGGCATGACGCAGTCGAACATGTCCACGCCTTCGGCCACACCTTGCACCAGATCTTCGGGTGTGCCGACACCCATCAGGTAGCGTGGCTTGTGCGCCGGCAGCTGGTGCGGCGTGTGCGCCATGATGCGCAGCATTTCGTCTTTTGGCTCGCCCACGCTGACGCCACCGACGGCGTAACCGGGGAAATCCATCTCAACCAATTGCTCCAGCGACTCCTGGCGCAGGTGCTCAAACATGCCGCCTTGCACGATGCCAAACAGGGCGTTCGGGTTCTCCAGTTTGGTGAACTCCGCCTGGCAGCGCTTGGCCCAACGCAGGCTCAGTTCCATCGAACTGCGCGCTTCCGCCTCGGTGGTGAGTTGGCCCTTGGTCTTGGGCTCGACTGAAATATAGGGCGTGCATTCGTCAAACTGCATGACGATGTCGCTGTTGAGCACGGTCTGGATCTGCATCGAGATTTCGGGTGTCAAAAACAGCTTGTCGCCGTTCACCGGCGAGGAGAACTTGACGCCTTCTTCGGCAATCTTGCGCATCTCGCCCAGGCTCCAGACCTGAAAGCCGCCGGAGTCGGTCAGGATCGGCTTGTCCCATTTCTCGAACTGGTGCAGACCACCAAATTGCGCCATCACGTCCAGCCCGGGGCGCATCCACAAATGGAAGGTGTTACCGAGGATGATTTGCGCGCCCATGTCTTCCAGACTGGTGGGCGTCACGCCTTTGACGGTGCCGTAGGTGCCGACCGGCATGAAGATGGGGGTTTCCACCACGCCATGGTTGAGCGTGAGGCGGCCGCGGCGGGCGTGGCTGGCGGAGTCGGTTTGGAGCAGGTCGAATTTGAGCATGGGCGTTATTGTCTTTGATGTCCGCACGGATCGGTCACAGATCGAAGTGCTGGCGGACGCGGTCTTCCAGCAGTTGCCGGGCATCGTTTTCATTGGTGTTGGCGAGCCGGTCAAAGATCTGGCGCGCCATCGGGCGAAAGAGGGCCATGACGGCGGGGTCGAAATGGCTGCCGGTGTCTTGTTCCAGAATCGCCATCGCGGCCTCAAAGCCCATCGGTTCCTTGTACGGCCGCTTGGAGCAAAGCGCGTCAAAGACATCGGCGACGGCAAAAATACGAGCCGACAGCGGGATCGCGTCGCCGGCGAGCTGGCGCGGGTAGCCCGAGCCGTCCCATTTTTCGTGGTGGGCGGCGACCACCGCATTGGCGCCATCGAGCCAGCCCATGCCGGTGACGATTTCCTCGCCCTGGTCGACGTGGGTGCGCATGATGAGCCACTCCGCCGCGTCAAGCTTGCCGGGTTTGAGCAGAATGGCGTCGGGGATGCCGATCTTGCCGACATCGTGCAAAAAGCTGCCGGCAATCAGGGCCTGCATCGCACTGCCTGCCACGCCCATTTTCTCGGCAATGCGGGCGCTGATCCAGGCCACCCGGTAGTTGTGGGCGCCGGTATCGGAGTCGCGTTTGGCGATGGCGCGGCCCAGCGCTTCCATCATCGAAATATGCGAGTCCAGCACTTCGCGTGCTTTTCGTTCGTTGTCGGCCGACAGATGCACCACCACCGGGTAGAGCGCCGCACCGCAGAGCAAAGACGCCAGCCCGACCATGAAAGCCATCGTCAGGGAGCTGGCGAAAATCTGTTCGCGTTGCCAGGTTGGCACCACGCGCACGCCTTCAAAGTAGCCGGTGATCGGCTGGCTCAAGTCGGTGGCCGAATTGCGCAGCGGAACGAACACCCGCATGACCCAGACGTCACCCGATAATTTCAAGCTCTTGTAGGAGGCCTCGGTGTAGTGTGGCGCGCCATGTTTGGGCAGCAGCGGCTCAACCGTGCCGCCTTCTTCGGTCAGCGATTCAGCGAGTTTTTGACCTTGATGGTCGTAAATTTCGGCGATGTCGAACAAGCCGCCTGAAATTGTTTTAGCGGCAACCGTCGCGTGCGCACTGGCCTGTGGGTCGCTCAAATTGATGGCGTTGTAGTGATGGAGTAGTTGGTCTGATTCTTCGATGGCCAAAGAAACAATACTTTCCTCCGCCCTTTCGCGTGCCACAAACCAGGCCACCGGGCTGGCCAGCGAAGCCAGCAACAGGCTCACCGCCGCGATCCGGATGGCGGTGCGTTTTTGGAACGTATTCATGGTTTTTTTGTTCTCTTGCGAGCGTGGGGCTTCAGCGTTGGCGCGTCAGCACCATCGCATCGCCGTAGCTGAAAAACCGGTACTGCGCGGCAATCGCGTGGCGGTACAGCGCCATGATGTATTCATAGCCGGCAAAGGCGCTCACCAGCATCATCAGGCTCGATTTGGGCAGGTGAAAGTTGGTCACCAGCAGGTCAATGAGTTTGAACTCAAACCCTGGCGTGATGAAGATGCGCGTGTCGCCCGAAGCCTGGCCGGTCTGCGCCCAGGACTCCAGCGTGCGCACGGTGGTGGTGCCCACCGCCACCACGCGACCGCCGCGCGCGTGGCACGCGGCAATCGCCTGCTGCGTGGCGACGGGTACGTCGTACCACTCGCTGTGCATCTGGTGCTCGGCCAGGTTTTCGGTCTTGACCGGCTGAAAGGTGCCGGCGCCGACATGCAGCGTGACGTGGGCGCGCTGCACGCCCAAGGCGTCCAGAGCGGCCAGCAGGGGCTCGTCAAAATGCAGCGCGGCGGTCGGCGCGGCCACGGCGCCCGGGTTTTTGGCAAACACGGTCTGGTAGCGTGCCGCGTCTTCGACCGAGTCGGCGTGGGTGATGTAGGGCGGCAGCGGCACGTGGCCGTGAAGTGCCATCAAGGTATGCGGGTCGTCGCCGGCGTCGTTCGACAGCACAAAGCGGAACATGGCGCCGTCGGCATCGGGCCAGCGCCCCAGCAGCGTGGCGCGCAGGTTGTCGTGCGTGCCGGGTGCGCCGTTCAAGGCCACCGTGGTGCCGACTTCGGGCTTTTTGCTGACGCGCAGGTGCGCCGCCACCTGGTTGCCGCCGAGCACCCGCTCAATCAGCAGTTCCAGCTTGCCGCCGGTCGGCTTTTCGCCAAACAGGCGGGCGTTGATGACCTTGGTGTCGTTGAACACCACCAGATCGCCCGCTTTCAAGAGCGAGGGCAGATCACGGAAGATGCGGTCGACCGGCGTGGCGCTGGTGCCATCCAGGAGTCGCGAGCCGCTGCGCTCAGGGGCGGGGTATTGGGCAATCAGCGCTTCGGGCAAGACAAAGTCGAAGTCGCTGAGGGTGAACGTGCGCGTGGCGCCGGGCAAAGAGGTGGGCATAGTGCTTGAGGGTTGGACAAACCCGTACCAAGTTGAAAAGACAAGGCAGAATTGTCCCATGCCGCAAAAGCAAATTTCCCCGCCCACCGTTAAAGCGGCCCCCCCAGTCAAAAAAAGCCCGGCGCTCAAGGCGCTGCACAAACTCGGGTTGGTGCGTCCCATCGATCTGGCGCTGCACCTGCCGCTGCGCTACGAGGACGAAACCCGCATCACCAAACTGCGCGATGTGCGCGAGGGCGAGATGGCGCAGATTGAGGGCGTGGTGACCGCGTGCGAGGTGAAGATCACCGGTCACCGCCAGCTGCTGGTGACGCTGGACGATGGCACCGACACCTGCATGTTGCGTTTCTTCAGCTTTTATCCTTCGCACCAAAAGGCGCTGGCGGTGGGCAACCGCATTCGGGCGCGCGGCGAAATCAGGGGTGGGTTTGCGGGTTTGCAAATGATGCACCCGGCGTTCAAGGCCGCGGACGGCGAGCTGGCGGTGGCGCTGACGCCGGTCTACCCCACGGTGGCCGGGTTGCCGCAGGCCTACCTGCGTCGGGCGGTGCAGGGCGGGCTGGCCCGCGCCGAGCTGTCGGACACCCTGCTGCCGGAAACTTTAGATGAAATTGGCCTGCAGCCCTCGTGGAATATGCGAGAGGTGCTATCGTTTTTGCATAATCCGACGCCGGATGTGGCGCTGGCGACGCTGGAAGACCACAGCCACCCGGCCTGGCAGCGGCTCAAGGCGGAGGAGTTGCTGGCGCAGCAGTTGTCGCAACTGCAGTCCAAGCGCGAACGCGACAAGTTGCGCTCGCCGGTGCTGGCGACGCGCCATGCCGGGCGGCCGCCCGCCGGTCCTGGTCCTCTTGAGACTGGACTCCAGTCCACCCAGCGCTTGCCGCTGCACGAACAACTGCTCGCGGCGTTGCCGTTTCAGTTGACGGCGGCGCAGCGCCGCGTCGGCGAAGAAATCATGCGCGATCTGGCCCGGCCCGTGCCGATGCACCGTCTGCTGCAGGGTGATGTTGGCTCCGGCAAAACGGTGGTGGCGGCGCTGGCGGCCGCGATTTGCATCGATGCCGGCTGGCAGTGCGCGCTGATGGCGCCGACCGAGATTCTGGCGACGCAGCACTTTGGCAAGCTGGTGAGCTGGCTGGAGCCGCTGGGCATCAAGACCGCCTGGCTCACCGGCAGCCAGAAAACCAAAGAGCGGCGCGAGATGCTGGCGCTGATTGCCAGCGGCGAGGCTGGTTTGGTGATTGGCACGCACGCCATCATCCAGGAGAAAGTGCTGTTCAAGAACCTGGCGCTGGCCATCATCGACGAGCAGCACCGCTTTGGCGTGGCGCAGCGGCTGGCGCTGCGCAGCAAGCTGACGCCGCAAACGGAGCGGCCCGAGGCCACGGCCGCCATGCGCGATGAATGGCCAGAAGCGCGGGGGGCCGGTGCCGGCTTTGCGCTGGCGTCGGCCGCTGGCCCAGCCGAAGCGTTGTCCCCGCTCGAACCGCATCTGCTGATGATGACCGCGACCCCGATTCCGCGCACGCTGGCGATGAGCTACTACGCCGATCTGGATGTCTCCACCATTGACGAATTGCCGCCGGGGCGCACGCCCATCATCACCAAGGTGGTGAATGAGGCGCGCCGGGACGAGGTGATCGCCCGCATCCGGGTCCAGCTGGCGGAGGGGCGGCAAATTTACTGGGTCTGCCCGCTGATTGAAGAGAGCGAAGCGCTGGACCTGAGTAACGCCACCGAAACGCACGCCCAGTTAAGTGCGGCGCTGCCCGGCGTTATGGTCGGGCTGCTGCACTCGCGCATGCCGGTGGCGGAGAAGAAGGCGGTGATGGCCTTGTTCAGCAGCGGCCAGATGGGCTTGTTGGTCAGCACCACGGTGATTGAAGTCGGGGTCGACGTGCCCAATGCCTCGCTGATGGTGATTGAGCATGCCGAACGTTTTGGCCTGAGCCAGCTGCACCAGTTGCGCGGCCGGGTCGGGCGCGGCGCGGCGGCCTCGGCCTGCGTGCTGCTGTATTCCACCGGTGACGCGCCGCGCCTGGGCGAAACCGCCCGCGCCCGCCTGAAAGCGATGGCCGAGACCAACGATGGCTTTGAGATTGCCCGGCGCGATCTGGAGATTCGCGGCCCCGGCGAGTTTCTGGGGGCGCGCCAGTCGGGCGCCGCGCTGTTGCGTTTTGCCGATCTGACGCTGGATGCCCATTTGCTGGCGTGGGCGCGCGACGTGGCGCCGCTGATGTTGGACCACTACCCGGCGCTGGCGCAAAAGCATGTCACGCGCTGGCTGGGCGACAAGACCGACTACCTGAAAGCCTGAGCCGTTCAACGCGCGCCGATCCGCACCTGGCCAAAAATGCTTTGCGCCTCGCGCGGCAGGCAGCGCGGGTGTTGAGTCCCGCGAAAAAATAAATTGTGGCATGCCGGGAACAACCTGAATGAGCCCGGTGAATTCAACCGTGGAACAATGGCCCTCATCATGAAACACCCTGTCTTGCCTCTCCTTGGTCTTGCCCTCTTCTGGCTGTTGTCGGCGTTACCCGCGCAAGCGGAGTTGCCCAAGTGCGACCTGGTGGTGGAGTTGCGGCAGGTGGAAGACGCCGGCGGCGTCACGGTCAGCACCCAGTCACGCGAACCCCTGCTGACGCAGCAACAGATCCGGGTGCGCAATGGCGCCAAGGCCAGCCTGCAGCTGGCGCAGGCGCTGCCGATGCAATGGGTGAAGGCGGCCAGTTCGCAAACCGAATCGCTGTCCGGGTCCGGCGTTACGTCCCGCAGCAGCGGGGGCAGTGTGGTTAACGAGGTGACCTGGATGGAGGCGGGCCAGAGTCTCTCCGTGCAGCCTCGCTGGCCGGGTGGCAAACAAGCGGTCACGGTCGAAATTGAGGTGCAGGCGGCCGCGGTGGGCGACCGCATCGGCTCTGAGTTGCCGACCCAGTCACGCAGCCAGACGGCGACCACCGTTAGCGTGCCGCTGGGGCAATGGGTCACGATTGCGACCACTGGCAGCAGTCCAGCGCGCGGGGTTTACAGCAGCGAGGCGACCGTCGAGTCCCGGCGCCTGATGCAGCTTCGGGTGCTGGCGCCCTGAGCCGGTTTGTATTCGGATCGTTGAATGCCACAATCACGCCATGACACTGACTGAGCTTAAATACATCGTGGCCGTGGCCCGCGAGCGACACTTTGGCAAGGCCGCCGAGGCCTGTTATGTGTCGCAGCCGACACTGTCGGTCGCCGTCAAAAAGCTGGAAGAAGAGCTGGACGTCAAGCTGTTTGAGCGCAGCGCCAACGAGGTCTCGGTGACGCCGCTGGGCGAAGAAATCGTGCGCCAGGCGCAAGCCGTGCTGGAGCAGGCCGCCAATATCAAGGAACTGGCCAAGCGCGGCAAAGACCCGCTGGACGGGCCGCTCACGCTCGGGGTGATCTACACCATCGGCCCGTATCTGCTGCCCGATCTGGTGCGCCAGATGATTGCCCACACGCCGCAAATGCCGCTGATCCTGCAGGAAAACTTCACCGTCAAGCTGCTGGAGATGCTGCGCACCGGTGAAATTGACTGCGCCATTCTGGCCGAGCCGTTTCCAGACGCCGGGCTGGCGATCGCCCCGCTGTATGACGAACCGTTTTTGGCCGCCGTGCCGCCGCATCACCCCTTGGCGGCGCAAGAACAAGTCAGCACCGAAGAACTGAAGCGCGAAACTATGTTGCTGCTCGGCAGCGGCCACTGTTTTCGCGACCATGTGCTGGAGGTGTGCCCGGAATTTGCCCGCTTCACCAGCAATGCCGAGGGCATTCGCAAGAGCTTTGAAGGCTCGTCGCTGGAGACCATCAAGCACATGGTGGCCGCCGGCATGGGCGTCACGCTGGTGCCGCGCCTGAGCGTGCCGAAAGAAGCGCTGGCCATCAAACCCCGGCGCAAGCGGGATGAAGACGCCTACATCAAATACCTGCCGTTCGCCGGTGACCCACCCACGCGCCGGGTGGTGTTGGCCTGGCGGCGCAGCTTTACCCGTTACGAGGCGATTGCGGCCTTGCGCAATGCCATCTACGCCTGCGAGTTGCCGGGTGTCCATCGATTGTCCTGATAGAGAAGTTGCCCCCATGAGTCTTTCCCAAGCTGCCATTCTGGCGCCGGTCCCGCAGGTCGGGCGTTATCTGTTTTTTTCGGTGCGCGACGCGGCGGCAGACGTGCCGCTCTTGCGGGAGGGCCTGGCCCGGCTGGCCGACCTCGCCGATGGCCAGCAGCTGCTGGTGGGGTTGGGGCCTGAATTGCTGCAGGCATTGGGTGCGCAAGTGCCCGGGTTGCATCAGCTGGCGCCGATCGCGCGCCATGGCGTGCAGGTGCCCAGCACGCCGACCGCGTTGTGCTGCTGGCTGCGCGGCAGCGATCAGGGCGTGCTGGTGCAGCTGACGCGCCAGCTTGAAAAAACATTGGCGCCGGCTTTTCAGCTGGACCAGCTGATTGACGGATTTCGCTATGGGCAAGGGCCGAACGGGCACGGTCTGGACCTGACCGGCTTTGAAGATGGCACCGAAAACCCCGGCGGCGATGCAGCGCGCGAGGCCGCCCTGGTGGCGGAGGGCGGGCCGGGGCTGGCGGGCGCCAGCTTCATGGCGGTGCAGCAATGGCTGCATGACCTGGACACCTTTGATGCCATGGCGACGGCGGCGCAAGACCTCACCTTCGGGCGCCAGCGCAGCAACAACGAACCGCTGGAGGACGCACCACCGACCGCGCACATCAAGCGGGTGGAACAAGAGAGCGTGGAGCCGCCCGCGTTTGTGCTGCGCCGCAGCATGCCGTGGGCGCAGGGCCAGCGGGCCGGGTTGGTGTTTGTGGCGTTCGGCAAGTCGTTTGACGCCTTTGAGGCGCTGCTGAACCGCATGACCGGGCAAGACGATGGGGTAACGGATGCCTTGTTTCATATCTCCAAACCGATGACCGGCGCCTTTTTCTGGTGTCCACCGCTGCGGGACGGGCGCCTGGACCTGCGCGTGCTCGGCTTATGAGCCAGCCGGTTGAGCCGGGGGTGTTTCGCCGGCAATTGGCCTTGTACCTGAGCCTGATTCGCTGGAACCGCCCGGCGGGCTGGCTGCTGCTGCTGTGGCCAACCTTAAGCGCCTTGTGGATTGCGGCGGACGGCTTTCCCGGCTGGCATTTGTTGACCGTCTTCACGCTCGGCACCATCCTCATGCGCAGCGCCGGCTGTTGCATCAACGACGTGGCCGACCGTGATTTTGACCGGCACGTCAAACGGACGGCGGGGCGCCCGGTGACCACCGGCGCGGTCTCGGTCAAAGAGGCCTTGCTGCTCGGCGCGCTGCTGGCGCTGCTGGCGTTTGCGCTGGTGCTCACCACCAACGCCGCCACCGTGGGTTGGTCGTTTGGCGCGCTGGCGGTCACGCTGGTCTACCCGTATGCCAAACGCCTGTTCTCCATGCCGCAAGCGGTGCTGGGGGTGGCGTTCAGTTTTGGCATTCCGATGGCCTTTTCCGCCGTGCAGGGCGGCGCGTCGGCCGGTCTTTTTTCCGGGCCGACCAGCGTGCCACCACTCGTTTGGGCGCTGGTGCTGGGCAACCTGTTGTGGGTGCTGGCCTATGACACCGAGTACGCCATGGTGGACCGGGATGACGACCTGCTGATCGGCATGAAGACCTCCGCCATCACCCTGGGGCGGCTGGATGTGCCGGTGATCCTGCTTTGTTATCTTTTATTTATATCAATTTGGGCTGTAGCCCTCTTGCAGTATGCGCAAGGTGCTATATTTTATGTAGCGGTTGTGCTGGCGTTTGCGCAAGTCGCCTGGCACTACGTCCTGATTCGAAGCCGTTCGCGCGAGGGTTGTTTCAAGGCCTTTCGCCTGAACCACTGGCTGGGGTTCGTCCTGTTTGCAGGCATTGCCGCCAGTTACGCCCTGGCCTAGCAAAACTGGTTGCCGGTCTGCGGGTTTAACGGGTAACGGCCCCGAGGTGGGCCGTGCTAATATTTTAATTTTGCGTTAGTACCTCTTTCATGTCCCCAATTCCTGTGGCTAACCCGTTCGCCACATCGGCGCCATCGTCCTCTGCGCTGGCTGGCAGTCCCCCACTGCCAGATATCTTGTACGGGCCGATCCAGCCCGATTTGCTTCGGATGGAAGTGCTCGCCGATATTCTGGAAGCGACGGCGCTCCGTCTGCCGCAACAGGTGGCACTGATATTCGGTGACCGGCAGCTGACGTACCAGGCGCTGAACGCGCAGGCGGACCAGGTCGCCTCGTGGCTGCTGCAGGCGGGCGTGCAGCCCGGCCAGATCGTCGGTTTGTGGCTGCCGCGCGGCATTGAGTTGCTGGTGATGCAGGCGGGCATTGCAAAGGCCGGTGCGGCGTGGTTGCCGTTCGATGCCGACGCGCCGGTCGAGCGCATCGGCGTGTGTCTGGAAGATGCCAACGCTGTCGGCATCGTGACTTGCGCGGCGTTCGCGCCCTTCCTCGGTGCGTTTGGGCGAATCGTCTGGACGGCAGAGGATTTGCTGGCGCCGTCCTTGTCATGGTGTCGCCGCGAAGGGGTGCTGCCGACGCACCCGGCCTACGTCATCTACACCTCGGGTTCGACCGGCAAGCCCAAAGGCATCGAAATCAGCCAAGCCAGCATCTGCCATTTTTTACGCAGCGAAAACAGCCTGCTGGGCGTCCGCGACAGCGACCGGGTGTACCAGGGATTTTCGGTGGCGTTTGACATGTCGTTCGAGGAAATCTGGATCAGTTACCTGGCCGGTGCCACGCTGTGGATCGCCACCAAAGAGGTGGCGTCCGACCCTGAAGCCTTGCCGCAGGCGCTACTGGACAACCAGGTGACGGTGTTGCATGCGGTGCCGACCCTGCTGGCCTTGTTTAATCAAGAGGTGCCGACCCTGCGCCTGATCAATCTGGGCGGTGAGATGTGTCCGCAGTCGCTGGTGGCGCGCTGGGCCGGGCCGGGGCGGCAGGTCTTCAACACCTACGGCCCGACGGAAGCGACAGTGTCGGCCAGTCTGGCCGAGCTGCAGCCGAACGAGCCGGTCACGATCGGCCGGCCGCTGCCGAATTACGGCCTGTTTGTTATCAACCCCGCGATGGAAGAAGGACTCGTTCTGCTGCCACGCGGCGAAGTCGGTGAACTGTGCATCACCGGGCCCGGCGTCGCCGCCGGCTATCTGGGGCGGCCCGATCTGACGGCGGAAAAATTTCTGGCCAATCCATGGCGTCGCCATGTGCACGATGCCCGGCTGTACCGCACGGGTGATTTGGCCCGCATCGATCCCGATGGCTGTGTGCAGTGCCTGGGTCGCACCGATGACCAGGTGAAGATTCGGGGCTTTCGGGTGGAACTGGGCGAGATCGAGGCGGCGCTGGCCCGGATTCCCGGTATTGGCACTGTGGCGGTGGTGCTGCGCCAGCAGGAGGGCCTCGACCAGTTGATCGCCTTCATCGTCTTTGAGGCAGGTGTCACGCTAGGGAGTTCGCTGTTGCGCGCGGCACTGGCCGAATCGCTGCCGTCGTACATGGTGCCGGGGTATTTTGAGCCGCTGGCTGACATGCCGCGCCTCACTTCCGGCAAGATTGATCGCAAGGCGCTCAAGGCGCGGCCGTTGGCCGTTGCCACGGACGAGGCGACGGGTTCGGATACGCCGGACACACCTGCCGAGCACGCCTTGTTCGCCGCCTTGGCCAAGCTTTTCCCTGGTCAGCCGATTGTTCGCAGTGCGGATTTTTTCTCCGACCTCGGCGGTCATTCGCTGTTCGCGGCGCGGCTGGCATCGGCGCTGCGTATGGACCCGCACTTTGCCCACGTCACGGTGCGTGACATTTATCAGAACCGCACCATCGGCCGCATCGCCGCGGTGCTGGCCGAAGCCCATGAGACCGGGCCCGCCGTCGACATTGATTGGGTGGCGCCGTCTGCTTTCAAGCGCTGGCGCTGCGGTCTGGCGCAAGCGGCCGCCGTGCCGGTGCTGGTGGCACTGAGCATGGCGCAATGGATGGCGCCGTTCTTTACCTATCACTTCTTTACCGGGGAGCCCAGCGATTCGATCGCCGTTGCCATCGCCGCCTCGGTGGCGGCGTTTCTGATCGCCACGCTGCTGGAGTTTGCGCTGGCGATTGCCGGCAAATGGCTGATTGTGGGTCGTCTGAAAGCCGGGCGTTACCCGCTCTGGGGTCTCGTCTACTACCGCTGGTGGCTGGCCGACCGCTTGGTCGAAGCGGCGCCCAGTTATCTGCTGAGTGGCTCGTCGATGTACGCCTGGTGGTTGCGCGCGCTCGGGGCTCAAATCGGCCGCGACGTGGTCATCGGCTCCATGACCTTGCGGGCGCCGGACTTGCTCACCATCGGCGAAGGCAGCAGTATTGGCAATGCCGCCAATTTTGAGAATGCCCGGGTGGAACATGGCGAGTTGAGGCTGGGCGCGATCACGGTCGAGCATGACGCCTGCATTGGTTCCTATGCGGTGCTGGAAGGCAATACGGCGATTGGCGCTTTCGGCCATCTGGAAGGCCAGTCAGCGTTGAGCGACGGCGAGGTGGTGCCCGCCGGGCGCATATGGCAAGGTTCGCCGGCACGCGATATCGGCGCCTTTGACCCGGCCTCGAACCGGGCCCGACCGGCCCTGTCGCGCCAACGCGTGCTGATTGAGGCGGTGTATTTTGTGTTCGGCGCGTTGCTGATCACCACCTTGTTTTTCTTGCCGGTTTTCCCCAGCTTCATCCTGATTGACTGGATCGACGATGTCGAGCGTTTTCCCATACTGCGCAGCTCCGACGTGTCGTTTCAGCTGCTCAAGTATTTCATCCTCGCCTTTCCGGCGTCCGCGGTGTTGATTGTCTGCACGGCGTTGCTGTCAGCCGGTATCCGCTGGATTGTGTTGCCACGCCTGAAACCGGGCAGTTGGCCGGTGCACAGCAATTTGTACTGTTCCAAATGGCTGGTCAACCAGATTCAGGAATCCAGCCTCGCGGTCTTGCACGGTGTCTATGCGACGGTGTATGCGCCGTTCTGGTATCGCTTGCTCGGCGCCAAGGTCGGCCGCGATGCCGAAATTTCGTCGGCGCTCGGTCTGGTGCCGGACATGCTGACGCTCGGGGATGAAACCTTCATTGCCGATGCCGTCATGCTGGGTGACGAGCACATCGACGGAGGCTGGATGACGATGCAGCCGACGGTGATTTCGCGCCGCAGCTTTGTCGGCAATGGCGCCTACATTCCCGATGGCACGACGTTGCCGGAAAACGTCCTGATCGGGGTGCACTCCACGGCACCGGCCAATGCGCAAATGCACAATGGGGATACCTGGCTCGGTTCACCGCCAATCAATCTGCCTGCGCGCGAACAGACCAGCGGTTTTCCGGAGCACCTGACTTACCGGCCGTCGCCGGTGCGCCGGCTGGCGCGCGGCTTGATTGAGGCCTGCCGCATCGTGGCGCCGCATGCGATCGTGATTTCGGTCGGCTACACCGTGGTCTTGAATGTCATGCCGATGGCCGGCGACGGCCGCTGGGGCGACGTCATCTTCTATCTGACCGTGGCCGGCCTACTGTATGGCATCGGCACCTTCTTTTTCATCGCGGCGCTCAAGTGGTTGCTGCTGCAGCGTTATCGCAAATGCAGCGTGCCGATGTGGACGCCGTTTGTCTGGCTCTCAGAAGGCGTGACCAATTTGTACGAAGGCATTGCCGTCCCCAATTTCTTGCGTTATCTGCGCGGTACGCCCTGGCTGCCGATGGCGTTGAATTTGTTGGGCTGCCGCATCGGCAAGGGCGTCTATCTCGATACCACCGATATCACCGAATTCGATTGCGTCACGGTGGGCGACTACAGCGAACTGAACGGACTGGCCTGTCCGCAAACCCATTTGTTTGAAGACCGCGTGATGAAGGTGGATCACGTCACCATCGGCCGCCGCGTCTACATGGGCCCGCGCAGTGCGGTGCTGTATGGTGCGGTAGTGGCCGATCATGCGCAATTGGGGGCGTTGACGCTGGTGATGAAAGGGGAATTCATTCCCGCGGCCACCAGCTGGAAGGGGTGCCCGGCGGCACCGGCGCGCCATTGAGATGTTGGAAATCCGTGATCCGGTAGTGGTCCATGTCTGGCCCGACAGCGTGTCAATGGCTCTGGGTGAGCTGCGCTCCGAGCGGGCCTGGACGGTTATCAGCCTTGTCACGCCCGACACGGCGCTGCGGCACGCGGCCCGGGCGCGTGTTCGTACCGCCTTGCAGGACGTGCTCGGGGCCTTGTTGTGCCGACCCGCCGCCTCCATTGCCCTGATCTCACAATCGGGACAAGCGATTTTGCTGGATTTGCCTGAAACGTGCATCGGTCTGTCGGTCAGTCATGCGCCCGGTTTGACTGTGGCGGCGATTCGGGTGGGTGGGGCGATCGGCATCGATCTGATCCGCATTGAGCCGGGTGTGGCCGAACTGCCCGACTGGGAGCGCGTGGCGCAGGACTATCTCGGGCCGCAGAGCTGTCGCCAGCTGGCCACACTGCCACCTGCGCAGCGCGCCGCCGCCTTCGCCCAAGCCTGGACCCGCTGGGAGGCCGGTCTGAAATGTCTTGGCCTGGGATTGACGGAATGGACCCCCGCGCTTGAATCCAGGCTGGCGTCGTGCGTGGTCAGGGCGCTTGCCGTGCCTGACCACTATGGCGCTGCGATGGTGATCGGTTGAGGCAAATAGAAAACTCAGTCACTGGCAAACCCAGTGAACTGAACGATCAGACGCCACCAAATTCATCGCCCAGTTCTTTCGCCCGTTGGCGTGCGGCGTGCATGGCGTGGGCAAACTGGGCCTTGATATTGTCCTTTTCCATGGACGTGATGGCGGCGTAGGTGGTGCCGCCTTTGGATGTGACGCGCTGGCGCAGGATTTCGGGCGGCTCGCCAGAGCAGCGGGCCAGTTCGCCCGCCCCAATAAAGGTGGCCACCGCCAGCTGGTAGGCCTGCGCACGCGGCAAGCCCATGTCGGCCCCGGCATCGGCCATGGCTTCCATAAAATAAAACATGTAGGCGGGGCCGGAGCCGGACAGGGCGGTCACCGCGTCCAACTGGTCTTCTGCTGTCAGCCAGAGAAACTCGCCGGTGGTGCCAATGACCTGGCTGACCCAGTCCTTGTCCTGTGCCGTTACCGCGGGCCGGGCAAAAAGGGCGGTCATGCCTTTGCCAATCAGGGCTGGTGTGTTGGGCATGGCGCGTACCACGCGCTCGGTTCCCAGCCAGCCCGAAATGCTGTCGCTGCGAATACCGGCCGCCACGCTCAGGTGCAGCGCAGTCCGGGTGTGTGGCTGCACTTGCAGGGCGGCTTCTTTGAAGGTCTGTGGTTTGACCGCCCAAATCACCAGGTTGGCTTGTGCCAGAAAGGCGCCGGGCTGGGCTTGCGCCGTAATGCCATAACTGGTGTTGAGCTTGTCCCGGGCCTCGGGAAACGGCTCCACCACATCAATACAGTCAGGCGCGAAGCCCTGGCCGATCAAGCCGCCGATGATGGCGCTGGCCATGTTGCCGCCGCCAATGAATGCAATGCGCTTGCTCATGAATAACTCCGCAGTTTTGGGTGACCACACAGCGTGGCCTAGTGCTTGAGTCTAATCACAAGCCCGTTGAGCCGGCCGCGATCCGTATGCTGAGGCTTTCATCGCGCTGGCAGAGTCATATTTATTCTTGTTGGAATAAATATTCTTGCTGGCAGGTTGAAAGTGATGCATAATCTAAGGCTTCGCTTGAAAAAGTATGAAGTGTCTGCCCAAAAGGTGCAATGTGAGTGGTTCATGTTGTAAACGACGGGCCCAAGACTGACTGGAAAGAGTTGATGGCTGGCGTAGTGCTGGTTGTTGGTGATTCTGGTGCAAGTTGGGAATAATTGAAATGATCCAAGCTGAATCTCGATTAGAAGTTGCCGATAACACCGGCGCAAAGTCCGTCCTATGCATTAAGGTGCTGGGTGGTTCAAAGCGTCGCTACGCTAGCGTTGGTGATGTCATCAAAGTTAGTATTAAAGAGGCTGCACCGCGCGGTCGCGTCAAAAAAGGCGAGATCTATAGTGCGGTTGTGGTTCGTACGGCCAAGGGTATTCGTCGTAGCGACGGCTCGCTGGTTAAATTCGATGGCAATGCGGCAGTGTTGCTAAATGCCAAGTTAGAGCCAATTGGCACTCGTATCTTTGGACCGGTGACGCGCGAGTTGCGCACTGAAAAGTTCATGAAGATCGTGTCTCTGGCTCCTGAAGTTTTGTAAGGACGCGCCATGAACAAGATTCGCAAAGGCGACGATATCATCGTGCTCACAGGGCGCGACAAGGGTAAACGAGGAAAAATTGCATTGCGCAAGGATGACTCGTACGTGCTCGTCGAGGGTGTCAATGTGGTGAAAAAACACACCAAGCCAAACCCTCTTAAGGGTACGGTTGGCGGCATCGTCGAAAAGTCGATGCCAATTCATCAGTCCAATGTGGCGATTTTTAACGCCGCCACTGGTAAGGCTGATCGTGTTGGTATCAAGCTGGCGGCTGACGGTAAGCGTTTTCGCGTTTACAAGTCAAGCGGCGAAGAAATCAAGGTGGCATAAGCATGGCTCGTTTACAACAACACTATCGCGAAAAATTAGCACCGGAGTTGATCGCCAAATTTGGCTATACAACTCCCATGCAGGTTCCTCGCATCACCAAAATCACTCTCAATATGGGTGTGAGTGAAGCGGTGGCTGACAAGAAGGTAATGGATCACGCAGTAAGCGACCTTACCAAGATCGCAGGTCAAAAGCCAGTCGTAACGATGTCTAAGAAGGCTATTGCCGGCTTCAAGATTCGTGAAAACCAGGCGATTGGTTGCATGGTCACGCTGCGCGGCGTGCAGATGTTTGAGTTTCTTGATCGTTTTGTGACCGTGGCTTTGCCGCGTGTTCGTGACTTCCGTGGTATTTCCGGTCGTGCATTCGATGGTCGTGGAAACTACAACATCGGCGTTAAAGAGCAAATCATTTTTCCTGAAATTGAATATGACAAGGTTGATGCCTTGCGTGGTCTCAATATCAGTATCACCACAACGGCCAAGACTGATGAAGAGTGCAAAGCACTGCTCACAGGTTTCCGTTTCCCGTTCAAGAACTGAGGTGACCTGTGGCTAAAATGGCTTTAATCCAGCGCGAAATCAAGCGCGACAAATTGGTTGCTAAATACGCGAAAAAACACGCGGAATTCAAGGCAATCGCAAGCGACGTAAAGCGTACCGAAGAAGAGCGTGCTGCAGCCCGTATGGGTCTGCAAATGCTTCCTCGCAATGCGAATCCGACGCGTCAGCGCAATCGTTGCGCTATCACCGGTCGTCCCCGTGGCACATTCCAGCATTTCGGTCTGGCTCGTGCAAAAATTCGTGAAATGGCCTTTGCAGGGGAAATCCCCGGCATGGTCAAAGCCAGCTGGTAAGCGGTAGGAGACATATATATGAGCATGAGTGATCCCATCGCCGACCTGTTGACACGCATTCGCAATGCGCAAATGGTTGCAAAAACTACTGTCAGCGTACCTTCTTCCAAAGTGAAGGTCGCGATTGCACAGGTGTTAAAAGACGAAGGTTATATTGACAGCTTCAAGGTGAAAGCCGAAGACGGCAAGCCTGAGTTGGAAATTGTCCTGAAATACTACGCTGGTCGTCCAGTGATTGAGCGCATTGAGCGCGTCAGTCGTCCTGGTCTGCGTGTTTACCGTGGCAGCGATGCCATTCCGCAAGTCCAAAACGGCCTGGGTGTGGCAATTGTCACAACCCCCATGGGCGTCATGACTGATCGCAAAGCGCGCGCTACCGGTGTCGGTGGCGAAGTGCTCTGCTACGTCGCCTAAGCGTGACATTGAGGAGAAACTGAAAATGTCCCGTATAGGAAAAATGCCCGTCGCGATTCCCGCTGGCGTGGATGTGTTGATCAAGCAAGACCAGATCAGTGTTAAAGGATCTGGCGGCGCTTTGTTCTTGACTCAAAATTCATTGGTCACTGTGACCAATGATGATGGCAAGCTGAGCTTTCAGCCTGCCAATGAATCACGCGAAGCCAATGCCATGAGCGGCACCATGCGTCAGCTGGTGAACAATATGGTTGTTGGTGTGACCAAGGGTTTTGAGAAGAAGCTGAATCTGATTGGTGTGGGTTACAAAGCTCAAGCCCAAGGTGCCAAGCTCAATCTCACGGTTGGTTATTCCCATCCTGTGAACAAAGACATGCCTGCTGGCATCACCGTTGCCACTCCCACCCCCACGGAAATCGTGATCAAGGGTGCTGATCGTCAGCGCGTGGGTCAAGTGGCTGCTGAGATTCGTGCAATTCGTCCGCCTGAGCCTTACAAGGGTAAGGGTATCCGTTACTCGGACGAAAAAATCACGATCAAAGAAACCAAGAAGAAATAAGGAGCTGCAACATGTTGACCAAAAAAGAACAGCGTCTTCGCAGAGCTCGTCAAACCCGAATTCGGATCGCTACGCAAGGTGTGGCACGTTTGACAGTAAATCGTACCAATCTGCACATTTATGCCAGCGTAATTTCTGGCGATGGCGGCAAGGTTTTGGCAACCGCCTCCACGGCAGAAGTCGAAGTGCGTAACGCTTTGGGCGGCAAAGGTAGCAATGTTGCCGCTGCCCAAGCTATTGGCAAGCGCCTGGCTGAAAAAGCCATCGCGGTTGGTGTTGATAAAGTTGCGTTTGATCGCTCGGGTTTTGCGTACCATGGCCGCGTTAAAGCGCTGGCTGATGCGGCACGTGAAGCTGGCTTGCAGTTCTAAGCAGATCGGAAATAAAGATGGCTAAATTTCAAGCAAAAATGCAGGGTAAGGCCGAAGGGCCTGAAGATGGACTGCGTGAAAAAATGATCGCGATCAATCGCGTTACCAAGGTGGTCAAGGGTGGCCGAATTCTTGGTTTCGCAGCATTGACCGTGGTGGGTGATGGCGAAGGCCGTGTCGGTATGGGTAAGGGCAAGTCGAAAGAAGTGCCTGCAGCCGTACAAAAAGCCATGGAAGAAGCCCGTCGCAACATGACCAAGGTGTCACTGAAGAATGGTTCAATCCATCATAAAGTGATGGGTCAGCATGGTGCTGCAGCGGTCATGATGGCGCCAGCTCCCAAGGGTACTGGCATTATCGCCGGTGGTCCAATGCGTGCGGTTTTTGAAGTGATTGGTATCACTGATATCGTGGCTAAAAGTCACGGTTCTTCAAATCCGTACAACATGGTTCGTGCCACTTTGGACGCTCTCTCGCATGCAACGACTCCGTCGCAAGTGGCAGCCAAGCGCGGCAAGACTGTTGAAGAAATCTTCGTCTAACCGGGCGTCTCAAAATGACAACACAACAAACAATTACAGTGCAATTAGTGCGTAGCCCAATCGGCTGCCAAGAATCGCACCGTGCCACAGTTCGTGGTCTTGGTCTCCGTAAAATTCGCAGCACACGCGAATTAGTGGATACGCCCGAGGTCCGCGGCATGATTAACAAGATCAGTTACCTGGTCAAAGTGCTCTAAGAGGTTGATGATGGAACTCAATGGCATCAAGCCCGCTGACGGTGCAAAACACTATAAGCGTCGCGTCGGTCGTGGTATCGGCTCAGGCATCGGTAAGACTGCTGGACGTGGTCATAAGGGCCAAAAGTCTCGTGCAGGCGGCTACCACAAGGTTGGTTTTGAAGGCGGTCAAATGCCTATGCAACGTCGTTTGCCAAAACGCGGCTTCAAATCCCATCTGCTGAAGTTCAATGCAGAAGTGACATTGTCTGCGCTGGAGCAGCTCGGTGCTGCCGAGGTAGATTTGGTAACGTTGAAGCAAGCCGGTCTTGTCGGTGAACTTGCCAAGGTTGTCAAAGTTATCAAAACTGGTGAACTCACAATAGCTGTGAAGCTCACCGGTATTGGTGCTACAGCTGCAGCCAAGGTCGCGATCGAAGCGGTCGGCGGTAGTCTCGTTTAATCGGCATTTGAAAGAACTCACAAGTGGCAACTAACGCGTCTCAACTGGCTAAAACTGGCAAATTCGGTGACCTGCGTCGTCGGCTTGTTTTTTTGCTGCTCGCGTTGGTTGTATACCGAGTGGGTGCGCATATTCCGGTTCCAGGTATTGACCCTGCGCAATTGGCGCAGTTCTTTAAAGGCCAGCAGGGCGGCATATTGGGCATGTTCAATATGTTCTCTGGTGGTGCATTGTCCCGGTTTACTGTTTTCGCTTTGGGAATCATGCCGTATATATCGGCTTCGATCATCATGCAGTTGCTGACCTATGTGTTGCCCACATTTGAGCAATTGAAGAAAGAAGGCGAGGCTGGGCGGCGCAAGATAACCCAGTACACCCGTTACGGCACGCTTGGACTTGCATTATTCCAGTCAATGGGAATCGCTATTGCGCTTGAGAGTTCCGCTGGATTGGTGATTACGCCGGGCTTTGGCTTTCGCATGACTGCCATTGTTACTTTGACCGCTGGAACGCTGTTTCTGATGTGGTTAGGGGAGCAAATTACTGAGCGGGGCTTGGGTAATGGTATTTCGATACTTATCTTTGGTGGCATTGCAGCTGGTTTGCCTAACGCAATCGGTGGGCTGCTCGAGTTGGTTCGTACCGGGGCGATGAGCATCATCATTGCTTTGTTTATTGTTATTTTGGTTGCCCTTGTAACGTTTTTTGTTGTATTCGTCGAGCGTGGTCAGCGCAAGATTTTGGTGAACTATGCAAGACGTCAGGTCGGTAACAAGGTTTATGGTGGACAGTCATCACACCTGCCGTTGAAACTGAACATGGCGGGTGTTATCCCCCCAATTTTTGCTTCCTCGATTATTTTGTTGCCAGCAACTGTAGTTGGTTGGTTCAGTACCGGTGATTCCATGCGTTGGTTGAAAGACCTTGCCGGCTCACTGACACCGGGTCAACCTATTTACGTGATGCTTTATGCCGCCGCAATTATCTTTTTTTGCTTCTTTTACACCGCATTGGTTTTCAATAGCCGTGAAACTGCAGACAACCTGAAAAAGAGCGGTGCATTTATTCCTGGCATTCGTCCTGGTGACCAGACCGCCAAATATATCGACAAGATCTTGCTACGCTTGACTTTCGCTGGCGCAATCTACATTACCTTGGTGTGTCTGTTGCCTGAATTTTTAATCTTAAAGTACAACGTTCCGTTTTACTTTGGTGGTACTTCTCTTTTGATCATTGTGGTCGTGACTATGGATTTCATGGCACAGGTTCAGAATTACATGATGTCGCAGCAATATGAATCGCTGTTGAAGAAGGCTAATTTCAAGTCTTCATAAGGCGATTGGTAAATATGTCAAAAGACGATGTTATTCAGATGCAAGGAGAGGTGGTCGAAAACCTGCCAAACGCGACTTTTCGCGTAAAGCTAGAAAACGGCCACATTGTTCTCGGGCATATTTCTGGAAAAATGCGGATGCACTACATTCGTATTCTTCCTGGGGACAAGGTCACGGTAGAATTGACGCCCTACGACTTAAGTCGGGCACGGATTGTATTCAGGGCTAAGTAGCGTTAATCGTATGTGTTCCGTGCTTGTAACGCCGGAACGTCAAAATAGTTTTAGGAGAATGAAATGAAGGTTTCGGCTTCGGTCAAGAAAATTTGCCGTAACTGCAAGGTAATTCGGCGCAAGGGCGTAGTGCGTGTGATCTGTACAGATCCACGTCACAAACAGCGCCAGGGTTAATTGCAAGAGTTTTAGAGGACGAAAATGGCACGTATCGCTGGCATCAATATTCCGCCGCAACAGCATTCTGAAATTGGCTTGACAGCCATCTTTGGAATCGGTCGCACCCGGGCACGCAAAATTTGCGAAGCTTGTGACATCGCTTATTCCAAGAAGGTCAAGGATTTGACCGACTCAGATTTGGAAAAAATTCGCGATCAGATTGCTCAGTTCACTATCGAAGGTGATCTGCGTCGTGAAACGACGATGAACATCAAGCGTTTGATGGACATTGGTTGTTACCGTGGCTTCCGTCATCGCCGTGGCTTGCCTATGCGTGGCCAGCGTACACGGACGAATGCCCGTACCCGCAAAGGCCCCCGTAAGGCTGCTGCTTCATTGAAGAAATAAAAGGGATTGAAAGACCACTATGGCAAAAGCTCCCGCCAATAATGCGGCACAACGTGTCCGCAAAAAAGTTCGCAAAAATGTTGCTGATGGTGTTGCACACGTGCACGCATCATTTAACAACACCATCATCACGATCACGGACCGTCAGGGCAATGCTTTGTCTTGGGCCTCGTCGGGTGGTCAAGGTTTCAAGGGCTCCCGCAAGTCCACGCCGTTCGCAGCCCAAGTGGCTTCCGAAGTGGCTGGTCGTGCAGCCATTGAGCAGGGCATCAAGAATCTTGATGTCGAAATTAAAGGACCGGGCCCAGGTCGCGAATCTTCAGTTCGTGCTCTGGCAGCCCTCGGCATTCGGATCAACATGATCGCTGACGTAACTCCGGTGCCGCACAACGGTTGCCGTCCACAGAAGCGTCGTCGCATCTAATTGTTTTAACAAGCCCACCGCCACTGGCACAGCGCCGGTGGCTCACGCACTAACGTGCGGCAGATGACATAAAGGAAGTTCAAGTGGCACGCTATCTAGGCCCCAAGGCCAAATTATCTCGCCGTGAAGGCACTGACCTGTTTTTGAAGAGTGCTCGTCGCTCAATCGGAGACAAGGCAAAGTTTGACTCTAAACCTGGTCAACATGGTCGCACTTCAGGTGCTCGTACCTCTGACTTCGGTTTGCAACTTCGTGAGAAGCAAAAAGTCAAACGCATGTACGGTGTTCTTGAGAAACAATTCCGTCGTTATTTTGAAGAGGCTGATCGCCGTAAAGGTAACACAGGTGCTAACTTGTTGTCCCTTTTGGAATCCCGTCTTGACAATGTGGTGTACCGAATGGGTTTCGGCTCGACTCGTGCTGAAGCTCGTCAATTGGTTTCCCACAAGGCCATGACCGTCAATGGTAAATCTGTCAACATTCCTTCCTATATGGTCAAGGCTGGTGACATCATTGCTGTTCGGGACAAGTCGAAAAAGCAAAATCGTATTGCTGAAGCTCTTCAATTAGCTCATCAAGTTGGTATGCCAGCTTGGGTTGAGGTGAATATTGAAAAGACTGAAGGTACGTTCAAGTCAGCTCCTGATCGTGATCAGTTTGCTGCCGACGTCAATGAATCGTTGATCGTCGAGTTGTATTCGCGTTAATCGCGTTTCAACACGTTTTTCATTCAAAATTGTTCCTGGGTCGCGGGGCACTGCGGCTAAGGTGCTTCGTCAGCCTTACCGGTGTAACGAGCCGGGGGTATTGAGAGGAAGTCTGCATGCAAAATAGTCTACTGAAACCCAAAGCCATTAACGTCGAGCAGCTGGGTGCTAATCGTGCCAAAGTTGCGCTTGAGCCTTTTGAGCGTGGCTATGGTCATACGCTTGGCAATGCACTCCGTCGCGTTTTGTTGTCTTCAATGCCTGGTTATGCCGCAACTGAAGTCACGATTGCCGGTGTGCTTCACGAGTACTCGTCGATTGATGGCGTTCAAGAAGATGTTGTTAACATTTTGTTGAATCTGAAGGGCGTTGTTTTCAAGCTTCATAACCGTGATGAAGTGACTCTCAGCCTGCGTAAAGATGGCGAAGGTGTTGTGACTGCTGCTGATATTCAGACGCCTCACGATGTCGAGATCATTAATCCTGAGCATGTGATCGCTAATTTGTCGCAAGGCGGCAAACTCGATATGCAGATCAAGGTGGAAAAAGGCCGTGGTTATGTGCCTGGCACAATGCGCCGCCATGCGGATGAACCGACCAAGTCTATTGGCCGTATTGTTCTGGATGCATCGTTTTCGCCGGTGAAACGTGTTAGCTACACTGTTGAGAGCGCGCGTGTGGAACAGCGTACCGATCTTGACAAGCTGATCGTTGACATTGAAACCAATGGTGCTATTTCGGCAGAAGATGCAGTTCGCGCTTCAGCTAAAATTCTCGTTGAACAACTGGCTGTGTTTGCACAGTTGGAAGGTAGCGAGTTGGCCGCATTTGATGCACCTGCACCACGTGGCAGCACGCAGTTTGACCCGATTCTGCTTCGTCCTGTGGATGAACTGGAATTGACAGTTCGTTCGGCGAACTGTTTGAAGGCGGAAAATATTTATTACATTGGCGACTTGATTCAGCGCACGGAAAATGAGTTGTTGAAAACTCCTAATCTAGGCCGCAAATCGCTGAATGAAATCAAGGAAGTGCTGGCTTCCCGCGGTCTGACTTTGGGCATGAAGCTTGAAAGTTGGCCACCAGCCGCTCTCGAAAAGCGTTAAAATTTTGAGCCCTGCAAAGGGACTCAGTGCCACGGGCAGTACCTGATACGGCTGCCTGTTATATAACTCAAGGAAAGCACCATGCGTCACGGACACGGACTACGTAAACTTAATCGCACCAGCTCGCATCGTTTGGCGATGCTGCAGAACATGATGAATTCGCTTATTGAGCATGAAGTCATCAAAACCACGCTTCCAAAAGCAAAAGAGCTGCGCCGCGTTATTGAGCCAATGATTACATTGGCCAAAGAAGCAACTGTAGCTAACCGCCGCCTTGCATTTGACCGTTTGCGTGACCGCGATAGTGTTGTCAAGTTGTTTAACGACTTGGGACCACGTTTCAAGACACGTCCAGGTGGCTACACACGTATCCTGAAAATGGGTTTCCGTGTTGGTGACAATGCGCCTATGGCTTTGGTTGAATTAGTTGATCGTGCTGCTGTAGTTGAATTGCCTGCTGGCGAAACAATTGCTGAATAATAGGTTACAATAACAACATACCGCGCGATGGAGCAGCCTGGTAGCTCGTTGGGCTCATAACCCAAAGGTCGTAGGTTCAAATCCTACTCGCGCAACCAACAAGTCGACGTTCTGCGTTGACAGCAAAACACCCACTTTATGTGGGTGTTTTGCTTTGTGCCTCACATTGTTATTGCTTCAGCTTTTAATGATCTTCGGTGTTGCTCGTTCAATAATGGCCGCCGTGTCAGCGCCAAGTGGCAGCGTTCCATAATTGTGTTGTCCCACCTGGACCAGGCGCGACTCGCAGAAGGCGTCGCTGATGAAGGATGGCGCATGCTGGACCAGCAGCGCTGCCTGTAAGGCCAGCGCCATGCGGTCTACCACGTCACGGGCCCGGTATTCGAACTTTCGAGTATCTTTGAGTTGTATCGCAAGATCTGCAACATATCGGTCCAGCAGCGCATGCGCCCCCTGTGCTTTATTGATCTCCTTATAAAAAGCATCCATTACGGCAGGTGTTTTGGACAAGGCACGCAGCACGTCCAGGCACTGGACGTTGCCGCTGCCCTCCCAGATGGCGTTGATGGGCGCCTCCCGATACAGCCGCGGCATCATGCTGTCTTCCATCGCGCCACTGCCGCCAATGCACTCCATTGCTTCATAGGCATGGTTCGGCGTGCGCTTGCATACCCAGTATTTGCCAACCGCCGTGATGAGGCGCACCAGCAGATCTTCGTGTTCGTCGGCCCGGTGGTCCATTGCGCGGGCAACCCGCATGGAGAGTGTCAACGCGGCTTCACTCTCCAGTGCCAGATCGGCCAATACGTTTTGCATCAGGGGTTGCTGGTTCAGTACCTGGCCGAAGGCCGAGCGAATGGCGCAGTGGTGCAGGGCCTGGGATGCTGCCATCCGCATGCCTGCGCTGGAGCCCACCATGCAGTCGAAACGGGTCATGCTGACCATGTCAATAATGGTGCGCACGCCGCGCCCTTCTTCGCCGACCATCCAGGCCAGCGCGCCGCGGAGCTCTGTTTCACACGATGCATTGGAGGCATTGCCCATTTTCTTTTTAAGCCGCACGATCTGCATCGGGTTTTTGCTGCCGTCTGGACGCCAGCGTGGCAGCAGGAAACAAGACAGACCACCGGGGGCTTGCGCCAGCACCAGAAACGCATCACACATGGGCGCAGAAACAAAATACTTGTGCCCCACCAGTTCATAGGCTGCACCCGGACCCCCGTGACCCGTCGGATAGGCCCGCGTGCTGTTGCTCCGCACATCCGAGCCCCCCTGCTTCTCGGTCATGGCCATGCCAATGGTGAGTCCCTGCTTCTGGTCTGGCGGAAGATTGCGCGGGTCATATACACGCGCTGTGACTTTGGGTTCCCACAGGGCAGCCAGCGCGGGCTGGTGGCGCAGCGTCGGTAGTGCGGCAAACGTCATGGTGATCGGGCAGCCGTGACCGGCCTCCACCTGAGTGTGCAGATAGGTTTTGGCGGCGCGGGCCACATGCGCGCCCGGACCCGGCGCGGTCCAGGGTGACGCGTGCAGACCATGCTCAATGGCCGTTTTCATGAGCTGGTGATAGGCCGGATGAAACTTCACCAGGTCGATGCGGTTGCCAAAACGGTCGTGGGTTTCCAACTCCGGCCTGAACTTGTTGGCCAGGTGACCCAGTTCGAGATAGTCGGCTGAACCGGTCAATTTGCCAAATTCAGTCAGTTCACGCTCGGCCCATTGGCCGCCTTCACGTCGCACCGCCGCGACCAGGGCGGCGTCTTCGGTAAACATGTTGTAGTCGCACAGTTCACGCGAGAGGTTGCTGACCTCGTGCGTCTCGGCCCAGTAGCGTGCGTCTGGTGCGGGTCCGGTGTCGGTATTCATGGTTCATCTCCAGTTCAACGCTAGGATGAATTGACTGGCTAATGCTGTCAACCACTGCTGACAAACACGCGAACCGCCGTCTGTGGATTTACCAGTCGACCAGACTCAATCCGATGCTCAGCACCGTCCGACGGCGGTTGTAATCGACCAGTGAGTCGCCGTAACCGGTGAACAACTGGGTGTGAAAGCGCAAGTTGTTGCGGCCGCCCGCGATCCCACTGTCAGCCAGGTTTTTGAGCCACTCCAGGCGGAGCGAGCCATTGGTATCTGCTTGCAAGGAATGACGTACCGTGGCGACGAGCGTGTTGTCTTTGTTAACGCTCCAGGAGCCGATCAACTCAGCGCGGCCAATGTAGTCACTGATATCGGGGTTGTCGTCATCGCCATCGTGTTCTGGCAGGCGTTGCCAGAGCCGTCCCTGCAACTGGAACTGACTCCCTTTTTCCAGGCCTGCCATCAGCACCAGCCGGTTCCAGCTGCGTGAGAGAGGCAGCGTCTGGCCATTGGATTGATGCACCAGGCTGAGACCGCTGTAACGCAAACGCCAACCCCCGGGCAATTCAGCCTCGGTGGGGTAGATGTAGGTGATTTCCGGCTCGTGGTCGGTGCTGCGAAACGGACGCGAGAGATCGCCGTTGAACAGTTGCCAATAGGACTGTTGGGTGTAGCCAAACCACAGCGAGTCGCGCCGTAAGGATTGCCGGCCGTCGAGCAGTCCGGTGAGCAGTCCCTGGGCGATTTTGGTGCGCACCGACACCTGGATGCGGGTTTCGCTGGGGCTGTAGGCCTGAGCGCTGGTTGCCGTGTGATCGGTGGCAGGTGAAGCGGGCTGCATGTTGACACTGTCGGAGCCAATCCAGGACAGACTGATGGGCCGGAAGCCCCGGATACCGAAGGTGCCGCAGTCGCTGCCGGCTTCCAGTTCCCAGAAGCGGGACAACTCTGAAAATCCGGGGTTCTTGCAGTCATGCGCGGCGGGCGCCTCCATGGTGATCGTCACGGGGGCGGGGGACGCCTGTGATCCAGCAGCGGGAGGCACGGGGGTGGGTGCAAGCACCACCGGTGCGCTGGCGTTGAGCAAGGAGAGACTGGAGGCCGCGGTCGAAGCGGGACTCACTAACGCGTTGCCCGGCTGTTGCGTGGCCCAGCGGTCAAAACAGCTGAGACGCGCGTCGCGGTCATCGCTCAGACTGGCGCACTGTTGCCATGTGGTCTCGCGGGCCTGCGGGCTGTGGTCGCTCACCTGCGCCTGCACGTTGCCCGACCACAGCGGCGCCGCCAGGGCTATTGCCAGCCCGGTAGCTTGCGCAAGATGAACGGGTACGAAGCGGCGCTGCTGGCCGGATTGTCTAAAGTGTTGTTCCATATTCCTCTGATCTCTTTGCCGCAAGAATGCTCCACCACCGTGCCCAGCCAGGTGGCCGAAATGCGTTGCCCGTCCAGCGATTCTTCCAGTGTAAATTCGCCGCCATCGACATCACCGGCAAGCTGCGCTTTCACGCCATCGCGGTTGACGGCGCCACTGACGCTGCCCGCCAGCTCGGGGTGTTTCTCAAACAACAGGGTCGCGCCCTGTGGCCCGCCCTCAAACTCGGCGCGCCACAAACCGTAGAGGTGCAGCGGGCTGATCTCCGCCGTCAGCGGGCAACTGGCCGGCGCTGAGGTATTTAGATGATTTTGAGCGCTAGCCCCCGTTGAACCTGCGCAAGTAGCTATAAATAATATAGCAATTAAAGTCTTCACAAAGATATCCTCAGGCCGGACGCGCCAGGGCCGCCGCCGCGTCCTCGGCTTTTTTGGCAAACTCGGCCCGCAGTGCCTTGAGCTTGGCGCGCGGGTCTTCGCGGGTGGTGGTCTGGTCCAGCCCCATCTCGGCGATGAAGCGGCTGGGCAGGGCCGAAATCATTTCGCGCCCCTTTTTGCGCTTGCGCGTCCAGCTCACGGCCAGGCTGCGCTGGGCGCGCGTGATGCCCACGTACATCAGGCGGCGCTCTTCCTGCAGATGCTTCGCCATGTCTTCATTGGCCGACTCATGTTCCCGCTCGGAACCGCCGAGCGCGGCGGCGCCGCTGGCGGCACTCTCTTTCAGCTTGAACGGCAGCATGCCCTCGGTGGCGCCCACCAGCATGACGTGCGGCCACTCCAGCCCTTTGGAGGCGTGCAGGGTCGACAGTGTCACCACGTCCAGGTCTTTCTCGCGCTCGCTGATGGTGGAGAGCAGCGACACGGTTTGCGCCACTTCGAGCAGCGATTTGAGCTCGTTCGAGGTGGAGACACCGGCCGCATCGTCCAGCTGGCCGCCGCAGCGGGCCGACATCCAGTCGCAAAAATCGAGCACATTGGTCCAGCGGGCGGCGGCCACTTTTTCGCTGTCTTCGCCGTCGTACAGGTGTTTCTCGTAGCCGATTTCCTTGAGCCACTCCAGCAGGAAGGCCCGCGCATCTTCCGCGCCCATCGTGCGGCGGGCGCGAAACTCCAGGTCGTTCACGTAGCGGCCGAATTCGTGCAGGCTGCCGACGGCCTTGGTGCTGAGCAGGCTGCCCAGCGACGATGCAAACAAGGCCTCAAACAGGCTCACTTTGTATTGTTTGGAAAACACGCCGAGCTGCGCCAGCGTCTGGTGGCCGATGCCGCGTTTCGGCGTCGTCACCGCGCGCAAAAAAGCCGGGTCGTCGTTGTTATTGATCCAGAGCCGGAACCAGCCGCACAAATCCTTGATCTCGGCGCGGTCGAAAAAGCTGGTGCCACCGGAAACCTTGTACGGAATCTGCGCCTTGCGCAGCGCTTTCTCGAAGGTCTTGGCCTGGTGGTTGGCACGGTACAGCACGGCAAAGTGGCGGAATTCCTGAAACTGCGGCCCACCGTGGGTCAGGCCGCCGGCGCGCAGGCTCTGGATGCGCGCCACGGTGCGCTCGGCCTCGTGTTCTTCGCTGTCGGCGTCGACCACCCGTACCGGCTCGCCTTCGCCCAGATCGCTCCACAGGTTTTTCGGGAACAGCTTGGGGTTGGGCCCAATCACGTTGTTGGCGGCGCGCAGGATGGCGGAAGTCGACCGGTAGTTTTGCTCCAGCTTGATGACTTTCAGCGTCGGGAAATCGATTGGCAGCTTTTTCAAGTTGTCCAGCGTGGCACCGCGCCAGCCGTAAATCGACTGGTCATCGTCGCCCACCGCGGTAAAGCGCGCGCCGGCCGCCGGGTTGCCGCCGACCAGCAGTTTGAGCACCTCGTATTGCGTGGCATTGGTGTCCTGGTACTCGTCCACCAGCACATGGCCCATTTGCTGTTGCCACTTCTGCCGGACTTCCTCATGATCGCGCAGCAGCTTGAGCGGCAGGGTGATCAGATCGTCAAAATCGACGCTCTGGTAGGCGCTGAGGCGCTCTTCGTAGTGGCCCATGACGCGGGCGATGATGCGTTCGTTGTCATCCTGGGCGATCGCTGCCGCGCCCTCGGCATTCAGCCCCTGGCCTTTCCAGCCGCTGATGACCCATTGCCAGGAGCGGGCCGTGGCCATGTCGACCGAGCCACCGGCGTCTTTCAGGATGCTGGTGATGTCGTCAGTGTCCAGAATCGAAAAATTCGGTTTCAGGCCCAGCACCTCACCGTCCTGGCGCAGCATGCGCACGCCCAGCGCGTGAAAAGTGCAGATCACCACGTCCTTGGCGGCGCGGCCAATCAGGCCTTTGGCCCGTTCGCGCATTTCGGCGGCGGCCTTGTTGGTAAAGGTGATCGCCGCAATCCGTTTCGGGTCCAGCCCGGCCTGGATCAGGCGGCCGATTTTGTGCGTGATCACCCGAGTCTTGCCCGAGCCGGCGCCCGCCACCACCAGGCAGGGGCCGTGCATAAAGTTGACGGCTTCTTGTTGGGCCAGGTTCAGGCCATTCGAGGGGGAGGAGGACATGCAGATTTTTTGGGCGAAGCCGGGAATCATACAGAGGCAGGCCCGGCCGCACCGACTGCTGGGACAATACCGGTCGTGCTGCAAATTCTCTTCATTACTTTTCCCTTCTTCGCCCTGGTGCTGTGCGGTTACCTGGCGGCCCGCCGGCGCCTGCTGTCGCTCGATGCGATTCCCGGCCTGAACAGCTTTGTGCTGTTTTTTGCCCTGCCGTGCATGTTGTACCGCTTTGGCTCGACCACGCCCCTGGCCCAGTTGCTGGATGGCGGCGTTTTTTTCACCTGGCTGCTGTGCGCCCTCCTCATGGTCGGCTTCACGGTGGTGGTCAGCTTGAATCAGCGCATTCGCTGGAATGACGCCTCCTTTGGCGCCCTGGTGGCGGCCTTCCCCAATACTGGTTTCATGGGCGTGCCGCTGCTGGTCGCCTTGCTCGGCGCGCAGGCGGCCGGCCCCATCATCGTGACCATCATGGTGGACATGGTGATCACCACCTCGCTGTGCATCGCGCTGTCCCGGCTGGACGGGGCGGATGAACACGGTTTTGCCCATGCGGCGGAAAATGCGCTCAAGGGCATGTTGTTCAACCCGATGCCCTGGTCCATCCTGCTGGGCGCGGTGGCTTCGGCCGTCAGCCTGACGCTGCCGAAACCGGTGACGCAAACGATTGGCCTGCTGGCCGATGCCGCGTCGCCGGTGGCGCTGTTCACCATCGGCGCCGTGCTGGCGCGCTCGCAGATGCTGGCGGCGGCGCACCACCATGCCCCGATTCCGCTGCGCGACTACCTGCCGGTGGCGGCCATCAAACTGCTGCTGCATCCGCTGCTGGTGCTGCTGCTGGGGTCGGCGGCGGTCGCGTTGGGCCTGCCGTTGAACCCATTTGCGCTCACCGTCATGGTGCTGGTGGCGGCGCTGCCGAGTGCCAGCAATGTGTCTTTGCTGGCGGAGCGTTTTGGTGCAGACAATGGGCGCATTGCCCGCATCATTCTGGTGTCGACAGCGGCGGCGTTCTTTACCTTCTCGCTGGCGGTGACGCTGCTGACCTGATACGCTGGACGTGCGCACCAATGAAAATGCCCGCACCAGATTCCTCCGGTGCGGGCATTGAATCCAGAAACTGAGGCGACTTAATCGTTATCGCGTCCCTTGTTTTTCTTTTCTTTTTTCTCTTTGTCATGGCCCTTGCCGTTACCGTAATTGTCTCGGTCATCATGGTGGTCGCGGCGATCGCCCCAGTCCCCATGATCACCTCGACCAGCCCGGTAAGCGGGCACATACTCATTGCGGTACCAGTTGTCCTGCACAAAATAGACCGGCTGGCCGCAGGCGTTGTACTTGTGGCAGTTCTTGTCCCAATGTTTTTCATGCCCTGGTGGCACGCGCAAATAGATAGGCTGACGCGCATAACCCATGGGCGCTTGCTGAATGATCACCGGCTGGGCGTAGATCACCTGCGGTTGTGGCACATTGCCGATGTCGATGCGACCATAAAAGCCGGGTTGACCGATGTTGACCGAGACCCCAACGTCGGCGGCCAAGGCTGAGCCCACTAACGTCGCCAAGGCTGCGCCGAGTAAAAAATGTTTCATATAAGTTGACTCCGATGTGAACGGTTATCGCTCAAAACGCGGGCACTGTCGTGAACGGCAGTGTGTCCCCGAAAAGACTGTTTGTCGCCCGAAGGCGTTGAGTCAGGGCTTGATTTTAGCGTCGCGCCTTGACTTCCGTCGTTATGAAAATTTGTAACGGCATGCTCTTTTTTTTGCAGCGCTGTACGCACGTTTCCTGAGCGCGGCAGCTTAAATAGCCAAGGGATCGACATCCACCGCCCAGCGAATCAGGCCCCGTGCTGCGGGTTGTTGCCGGGTACTGTGCAGCACCGTCTGCCAGGCGCTCAAAAAGCGCTGCAGCGCGGCCCGTGACGGGCTTTCAATCAGCATCTGGGCGCGTTCCACATTGGCCACGCGCTGCATGCTCATCGGCACCGCCGGGTAGAGGGTGATATGTTGCAGGAGGCGGTCGGCCTCCGTCATCCCGGCCACGGCGGCACTGGCGGCTGTCAAAAATCCCTGCGCCACCTCCTGCGTGCGCGCCTCGGCCCGCACCAAGGCCTGAAAACTGAATGGCGGCATGGCGGCCTGCTCGCGCTCGGTCAGCTGATCCGCGGCAAAGGCCGGGTAGTCGTGCCGTTTCAGGGCCTCAAACAGCGGGTGCGCCGGATGAAAGGTCTGAACCCACATCTCGCTTTGGCCGCTGATATCGGCATCGCGCCCGGCCCGGCCGGCCGCCTGCATCAGCAAGCTGAACAGCCGTTCGGGTGCCCGGAAATCGCTGGAAAACAGCGCGTTATCGGGGTTGACCGCCGCCACCAGCGTGATGCGGCGAAAGTCGTGGCCCTTGGCAATCATCTGGGTGCCGACCAGCACATCGATTTCGCCTGAATGCACCCGCGCCAGTTGCGATTCCAGCTCGCCTTTGAGTTTGGTGGTGTCGGCGTCGATGCGGGCAATGCGCACCGGCTCGCCCTCGGGCCATTGCGCGGACACCGAGTTGGGGCGGCGCACGCTGGCCAGCAGTTCGGCCAGATGCTCTTCAAGACGCTCGGTACCGCGGCCCATCGGCGCGATGTCCGGGTTGCCGCAGGCCGGGCAGGCACGCGGCACCCGTTCGGTGTAGCCGCAATGGTGGCAGCGCAGCGTGCGGTCGATTTTGTGAAACACGCGAAAGGCGCTGCAGTGCGGGCACTCGCTTTTCCAGTCGCAGTCGGCGCAGTGCAGCACCGGCGAGTAGCCGCGCCGGTTCAAGAACACCATGCTCTGTTCGCCGCGCGCGATACGTTGTTCGATGGCCGTGAGCAGGGGCGGCGAAAACACGCATTTTTTCGGCTGGTGATTCATGTCGACCCGGCGCACCAGCGGCAGGGCGGCGTTGGCGCCAATGCGGCTCGGCATTTCCAGCCGCACATAGCGGCCCCCTTCACTCGCCGGGCGGCTGTGGTACCAGCTCTCCAGCGACGGCGTGGCCGAGCCCAGCAGCACCTTGGCGCCTTCCAGTCGCCCGCGGTAAATGGCCAGATCGCGCGCCGAGTAGCGGGCGCCTTCTTGCTGTTTGTAGCTGGGGTCGTGTTCTTCGTCGACGATGATCAGCTTGACATTGGGCAGCGAGGCAAACACCGCCATGCGCGTGCCAAGCACGATGCGCGCCACGCCGCTGTGCGCAGCGAGCCAGCTCTTCAGACGCTGCGCCGGCGTCATGCCGCTGTGCAGCGAGACCACCGCGTTCTCGCCATAGAGCGGGCCAAAGCGGGCCATGAAACGGGCTTCCAGTTGCGGCGTCAGGTTGATCTCCGGCACCATCACCATGGCTTGGGCGCTGGGGTCGCTGGCGAGCAACTGCTGCACGGTGTGCAAATAGACTTCGGTCTTGCCGCTGCCGGTGGCGCCAAACAGCAGAAACGGCCCGGCTTCAAGATCAAATCGGGCGATAGCCGCCGTCTGCTCTGCGGTGAGTGCTACGGAATTAATAGTGATCGGACTGCCGGGTACGGCGGTGTCGGCGCCCTTGGCGTGTTTTTTGAGGCGGCGCGCCAGTTGCAGGGTGTTCAGGTCGCGCAACTGGGGCGGCAAGGCCGCCAGCGCCACCTCGCCCAAGGAGCGCTGGTAATAGCGGGCGGCAAACGTGACCAGCTGCCGCCAGGCGGGTGTGAGCGGCGCAATGCCGTCCAGGCTGCCGGCGATGGGGCGCAGTTTGTCCGGATCCAATGAGTTGGCGCCGGCGTCCGTCGGGCTGTCCCACACCACACCCAGCAGTTCACGCTGGCCCAGCGGAACGCGGACCAGGCTGCCCACGGGGAGGGTTTGCGTACTCAAATACGTCAAAGGCCCGGCCACCTGGCTGTGGACGGGAGTGTGAACCAGCACCGGCAGCCAGTGGGTCACTGGTGTACCTTTGTGCTGCGCACTGCGGTGCGAGCTTGCTTGGGGACGGTCCGGCGCGGCGCTCATGCCGGCGCCTGAATGTCTGGGCTTGAGGCCGTAACTTGATGTGAACTTACGAAAGTTCGCTTAAGTCTTTGATTCATAAACGATTTCACCGGCATCCAAGATTTCTGTGGATAACTTTGTTGATAGATTGTCTGGAAGCGCTTCAAACCCTTACAAATCAAGGGTTTCATTAAATTGCCCACAAAAATGGCAAATTTAAAAATCGTTATAGATCAATGACTTACGAGCGCTATTGGTTTTATAGCAGTTGACCGCCGGAGAAAGAAGTCTGACAGGGTAGTTTGCAGTTTTTGTGCATAAGTCAGACTTCCCTGGCTGAATTTTGGCCAAAACAGTGCTAAGGATTTTGTAACCAAACAATTACACGCGCAGTTTGCGTGATTGCGCATGCACTGCTTGCACCAACACCGCCACGTTGTCGGGCGGGGTGTGCTGGTTGATGCCGTGGCCCAGGTTGAAAATATGCGTCGGACCGGTGCCGGCCCCGCTGTGCGGCGTGCCAAAACTGTTCAGCACCTTGGCCACTTCGGCCTCAATTTGCGCCGGATTGGCAAACAGCACGTTCGGGTCGATATTGCCTTGCAGCGCTTTGCTGTGTCCGACCAGGGCGCGTGCCTTGGCCAGATTGACGGTCCAGTCCAGCCCCAGCACGTCGCAGTTCAACTGGCCCATTTCTTCCAGCCACGGCCCGCCGCCCTTGGTGAACACGATGCTCGGGATGCGCACGCCGTTGTGCTCTTTTTTGACCTGCGCCAGCACGCGGGCGGTGTAGGCCAGGCTGAATTCCTGAAACGCGCCGTCGGCCAGCACGCCGCCCCAGCTGTCAAAAATCATCACCGCTTGCGCGCCGGCTTCAATCTGCGCGTTGAGGTATTGCGCCACCGAGTCGGCGTTGATCTGCAGCATTTTGTGCATCAGGTCGGGACGGCTGTACAGCATGGTTTTGACGGCGCGGTAATCGTCCGAGCCGGCGCCTTCCACCATGTAGCAGGCCAGCGTCCACGGGCTGCCGGAGAAACCAATCAGCGGCACCCGGCCATTGAGGGCTTTGCGGATCGAGGTGACGGCGTCAAACACGTAGCGCAGCTTGTCCATGTCGGGCACGGCCAGCTTGGCCACCGCGGCTTCATCGCGCACGGCATGGGCAAATTTCGGGCCTTCGCCCAGGGCAAAACTCAGGCCCAGGCCCATGGCGTCCGGGATAGTGAGGATGTCGCTGAACAAAATGGCGGCATCCAGCGGGAAGCGCTCCAGCGGTTGCAGCGTCACTTCGGTGGCGTAGTCGGTGTTGGTGGCCAGCCCCATAAAGCTGCCGGCTTTGGCGCGGGTGGCGCGGTACTCGGGCAGATAGCGCCCGGCCTGGCGCATCAGCCAGACCGGCGTGTAGTCGGTGGCTTGGCGCAGGCAGGCGCGGATGAAGGTGTCGTTTTGCAGGGGCGCGTAGGGGCTGGTTGGGACGGATGTGTTCATGCGCCAATTGTCGCCGCAAGCCCATCCGGGGCGGCGCGCACTGCCTGAAGACGAAAAATTGCGTCAATCGACCCGGTTGGCGCGTGTGCTTGTGTCTACCTTGGCGCAACCTTCAGCAGCCACATCACATGAACAAACGAGTCCTGCTCCGTCGCATGAAGGGATTCCAGCAAGGTGCCCTGGTAGCTGCTGTTGTGGTCGGACTTGCGGGCGAAAGACTGGAACAGTTGCATCACGCCGTCTTCGTTCAGCCCCTGGCGTTGCGCCGCCATGCCGACCAGCAGCACCTGCAGGATCGCCAGGTTGAACACCATCTCGCGGTACAAATCCAGATAGGAGCTGCGGGTAAAGGGGAATAAACGGGTCATCACCTGGTTCACCAGGTAGTTCTCGAAGATGTGGCCCCGCTGCTGGAAAAAAGGCTGGTAAAACGCGTGGTAGCTGTCGGCGTACTGGCGCACGACGTCGCCCCCGGGGCTGGCCTGCAGCCCTTCGGCGGCCGACTGCAGGCAGTCGCGAAAGCGGGACGAGGCCCTGGCCGTCAATGAGCTGGCAATCAGGGCGGTGATGAGTTCCAGCTTGCGCGGCATATTGGGCGGAATCTGTGCAAACTGGGCTTCCAGCCGGTCCGGTTGCGCCAGCATGTCAACGAACGCCCCCAGCGTGGGCCGCAATTCAGCGGCGTGGGCGAACTGCGGGGTTGTGGTGATGCGGTTCGCCTCATCCAGCAAAAAGCCCAGTGTCATCACGCGGGTGCCCAGACTGAGGGTGCGACATTGCAGGATGGCGATGATGACGGCACGCAAGTCATTGAGCGCCGCGATTTGCGTCGGTTCGCCGTCATTTTCCAGGGGAAATCGGTAAGCGGTGTGGGACCGATCGTCAACCCCCGGCGTGGCCTCGATCATGCCAAATTGCATCGGCTCCGGGTTCAGCAGAATCAGCCGCGCCGCTTCGGGGCAGGAGATGCCGAGGGCGTTTTCGCGTTGGGCGCCAAATTGATTGAGGTAGCGCGGGTACAGGCTGCATGTGACACTGAGCGCCTGCGCGCCCAGCTGGCTTTGAATGGCACACAACTTGTCTTCCTGCTGAAAATGGCAGCCGCCATCGGGCTTCATTTTCAGCAAGGCGAAGTTGTTGGCGCTGTCGGAGCTGGCCAAGGTGTTCTTGTGAAGCGCTTGTTGAAAGAGCGGCGCCAACACCTCATTGGTGCTGGCCTGATACCGGTGGTACGTGGTCTGATCAATGCTGACGGACCAGCCGCTGCAGCAGGTGTCCTCGCACCGGGCGCCAATGCACTGAAATTTGGCGTAATAGTCTGGAACGCTGATGGTGGGCATCGTGCCTCCGTTGAGTTAAAGGCTGGCGGCGTGCTCCACCAGCAGGCACTTGTTCTGCACCACGCGCAGGCCGGCGGCTTGCGCTGCGCTGGCCGCCGCGGCGTTTTCAATGCCGAGTTGCAGCCACAGCGCCTGGGCACCGATGGCGATCGCCTCCTGCGCCACCGGCGGCACATCGGCACTGTTGCGAAACACATTGACCAGCTCGATCTTCTCGTGCTGCGCGGCCTCCAGCAGCGTCGCATACACCTTTTCGCCCAGGATCGGCTCGCCGCTGGCGGCCGCCACCGGATTGACCGGGATGATGCGCCAGCCGTGCGCCTGCATGTAGCGCGCCACGTCAAAACTGTCGCGGTGCGGCTTGGGCGACAGGCCGACCACGGCGACGGTGCGGCAGGTGGTCAGGATGTGACGGATGTTGTCGGATTGGGTCATGGCGTCATGATAAGGCGCCACGACCTTTCAAGGCAGTCCCTAAGGGCTATCAACGAGCCTCGCCTTGAGCGTTACAAGCTGGCCAGTGCCGCACGCACTTCGGCCACGCTCAAGATCTCGGACAGCACCACCGGGGCGCGGCCGGTCTTGTAGATTACATAGACTGGCACGCCGTTGCGCCCGAGCTGGCTCAAGGCGGCGGTGATGGCCGGGTCGCGGCGCGTCCAGTCGGCCCGCAGCAGGGTGACCTTTTTGGCGTCCAGGTCGGCCAGCACCGCCGGGTTGACCAGTGTCGTTTTCTTGTTGTACTGGCAGGTCACGCACCAGGCGGCGGTGAAGTCGACAAACACGGGCACCCCGGTGGCCAGCACGCTGTCAACCCGGCCCGGCGCCCAAGGCTGCCAGCGGTCGGTGCTGGCGGCGGTCGTCGTGGTGTCGATAGTTTTCAAGACGTTTTGGCCGATAGCCCCCGTCAACAAAGCGAGGATGGCTATTGAAATAATAGCAATTACCGCCCGGCCCCGGCCTCGCACGGTCAAGGACCAGATCACCAAACTCAGGGCCACCAGCAGCGCCAGTAGCGCGCTCGCGCCGTCAATGCCGGTTTGCTGGCCCAGCACCCACACCAGCCAGACGACGGTGGCAAACATCGGAAACGCCATGGCGCGGCGAAAGGTGTCCATCCACAGACCCGGCCGCGGCAGCAGCTTGGCCACCGCCGGGATCAGGCTGGCGGCCAGGTAGGGCAGGGCCATGCCAACGCCAATGGCGGCAAAAATCAGCAAGGCCTGCAGCGCGGGCAAACCGAGCGCCAGCCCGAGCGAAGCGCCCATGAACGGCGCCGTGCAGGGCGAGGCAATGGCAACGGCCAGCACGCCGGATAAAAATGCATTGACCGCCGGATTCTTGGCCTGGTGCGCGGCAACGCGGCTGGGCAGGAACTTGCCAAATTCAAACAGGCCGGCCAGGTTCAACCCCAGGATCGTGAACAACACCGCCAGCGCGGCCACCACGCCGGGCGCCTGTAGCTGAAAGCCCCAGCCCAGCTGTTCGCCGGCGCTGCGCAAGCCCAGCATCAGCGCCCCCAGTGCCACGAAGGACGTCACCACGCCGACGGTGTAGGCCAGGCCGCTGATGCGGTGGCCGCGCCGGTCGTTGGCGTGTTGGGTGAAGCTCATCACCTTGATCGCCAGCACCGGGAACACGCAGGGCATCAGGTTCAGGATGAGGCCGCCCAGCAGGGCGCCCAGCACAGCCGCCCACAAACCGAGTGATACCGCCGGACTGGCTGGCGGGGCGCTCGGGCCGACATTAGCCTGAAGCGCAGCGGCCAGCTCCGGCGACACGCCCGCCATCGCTGCCACGCTGGGCCAACTGCTGATGACCTTGGCTTGGGCCCGATAGCCTTGCCGCTGGCCGTTGACCTCCGCCACCAAGACGACCGGCATCACGTTCGGACTTTGGCTGCGCTGCGCGGACAAGGGCACGTTCGCCGTCCACAGCGCGCCCTGCCAGCGTTGCGTCCACGGGCCGGCGGTCTCGATCACCTCCGACGTTTCCGGGAAGAACTCCAGTGTTTTGCCTTGCAGCGCCGACGGCAGCCCGGCCACCGAGACCTGCAGACGCTTGCCTTCAATCCGCACCCGGCTGTCGCCGTTCACCGTTTGCGGCTGCGCTTGCTGGCTGGCCTCAAAGGCGGCGCCGTTCAGCGCGGTGGAACCGCGCACCGGCAAGCGCAGGGTAAATTCGCCTTCCTCGGGAATGCATTCCCGGCGGCACACCAGCCAGTTGGCCTTCAGTTTGATTTCGATATCGCTGCCCAGCAGCGACGGTTTGAAGTCCGGCGTGATGGTGAGCGGCACCGGCAGCAGCACCGTGCCGTCGTAGCCGTAATTGGCCAGGTCGCCAATCGGAATCTTTTTCGGCACCGGCCAGGCAATGTCGCCGGCCATCACCCCCGGCGGCAGCGTCCACTGCAGCGCGGTGGGCAGACCCGAGTCGCCCGAGTTCTTCCAGTAGGTGTGCCACTCCGGCTGGTGCGCGAGCTGCAGGCCGACCCATACGGTTTTACCAGGATCGGCCCCGTCCGGCGCGTGGGCCATCAGCTCGGCCCGCACTTGGCTCGTGGTGACCACTGATTTTGAGGTATTTTGAGCGCTAGCCCCCGTCGATACTGCGCAAGTAGCTATTAAAAACGTAGCGGTTAACCAGCGCTGGGTGTATTTTGAAAATGTCATTGCAATATGGGAGTGGCGCCCGGGGGCAAAGTTCCAGTTTGATCGCCGGGGTCAGTCCTCATCGGGCAGCAAGGACGCCTGACTCGGCTCCTTGGTAAATACCGCGGGCAGCTTCTTGGGCGCCTTGATGCGCATCTGCTTGTTCACGTTCATGCGGCCAAACACCACCTCGATGTCGGCCACGGTCACGCCAAACTGCGGCGCCAGAAAACGCAGCATGTGGTCGGTCGCCTTGCCCGACACCGGGGCGGCGGTCACGCTGACCTTGAGTTGCGTGCCCTTGGGCTTGCCGATGACGTCGCGTGCGGCACTGGGCTTGCCCAGAATGTTGACCACCAGCACGTCGCCGTCCCAGGCAAAAAAGGAATCGCCGGTGATGTTTTTGACCTGGCCGCGGCTCATGCTTGCCCGCCCGGTGCCCTGCAGTCGCTCAGAAAAGCGTCCTTTTGAAAGAGGTCTTGTGTCATGCTTTGATAATACTGGCATGCCTCATTTCGTATCTGCTGCGCCTTCCATCGTCTTGTGTACCCTGAACGCCAAGTACATCCACGCCTCGCTGGGTTTGCGTTACCTGCTGGCCAATATGGGCGAGTTGAAGTCGCAGACGGTGCTGCGCGAGTTCACGATTGCGCGCCAGCCGCAAGAACTGGTGGACGAGTTGCTGCTGACGCTGGGCGAGCCACAAGTGGGTGCAGTGCAGATCATCGGCTTTGGCGTCTACATCTGGAACGTGACGCAAACCTGTGAGGTGATCCGATTGCTCAAAGCCGTGCGGCCCGACATCAAGGTGGTGCTGGGCGGGCCGGAGGTCAGTCATGAAGTGGACGAGCAGGACATCGTCCGGCTGGCCGACCATGTCATCACCGGCTGGGGCGATGTCAGTTTTCCCAAACTGTGCCGTGCCCTGTTGCACGGGCCGCAGCCGCTGATGAAAATCCTGACCGGCGAGCAGCCGCCACTGGAGCAGATTGCGCTGCCCTACGCCGAGTACACCGATGCCGATCTGGCGCACCGCCTGTTGTACGTCGAGGCGTCGCGCGGTTGTCCGTTCAAGTGCGAGTTTTGCCTGAGTTCGCTCGACAAGACGGCCTGGGCGTTCGATCTGGAGGCGTTTCTGGCCGAGATGCAGGGGCTGTACCAGCGCGGCGCGCGCAACTTCAAGTTTGTCGATCGCACCTTCAATCTGAAGATTGACGCCTCCATCCGCATCCTGCAGTTTTTTCTGGACCGCCTGAGCAGCGAATTGTTTGTGCATTTTGAAGTCGTGCCCGACCAGCTGCCCGATCGACTGAAGGCCATGATTGCCAAGTTTCCGCCCGGCGTGCTGCAGTTTGAGGTCGGCATCCAGAGCTTCAATGTCGAGGTGCAGCAGCGCATTTCACGCAAGCAGGACAACGAGCGGACGGCGGCCAATGTGCGCTGGCTGGTCACCGAATCCAATGCGCATTTGCACACCGACCTTATTTTTGGCCTGCCCGGCGAAACGTTGGAAAGCTTTGCCGCTGGTTTTGATCGCCTGCACGCACTGCAGCCGCACGAAATCCAGCTCGGCATTTTGAAGCGTTTGCGCGGCACGCCGATTGCCCGCCACACCGCCGCCTACGGCATGGTGTACGCCAGCACGCCGCCCTACACCGTGCAGCAGACCGGCGCGGTGGATGTGGCCACGATGCAGCGCTTTACCCGTTTTTCGCGCTACTGGGACATGGTCGCCAACTCGGGGCGCTTCAAGCAAACGCTGGCCGTGCTGCTGGCGGCCGCGCCATCGCCGTTTTATGCGTTTCTGGGTTTTGCCGACTGGCTGTGGCAAAGCAGCGAAAAAACCAGCGGCCTGTCACCGGAAGCCTTGGTGGATGCGCTGTTTGACTACCTCAGCACCGACGGCGGCTTGCCTCCCGCGACGGTGCAACAGACCCTGCTGGCCGACTATTCTGCAAGCGGGGCACGGGCCAGTCCGCGCGCCCTGAAAGGACTGCTGCCCAAACAGATCGCCCCGCAAACTCATGCCACCAAGACGCTGGCACAACGGCAGGAACGTCATTTGGCGGCGCAGCAAACCGTTGATTAAAGTGATTTCTTATACTTGCAGCATGGCTGACGCCGCATGGACGCCCCTCGTCGGGGTGTCATCGGTCGGCCCACTTATCTGAGAATCTCACCATGTCAAACTTCCCCGCCTGCCCCCAATGCACTCTTGAAAACACCTACCAAGACGGCGACAATTTTGTCTGTCCCGATTGCGGCCACGAGTGGCCCGCGCAAGCGCCCGCAGACGAAAGCGATGAAGGCGGTGGCGTGATCAAGGATTCCAACGGCAACCCGCTGGCCGATGGCGACACCGTGATTCTGATCAAAGACCTGAAGGTCAAGGGCTCGTCCATCGTGTTGAAAAAAGGCACCAAGATCAAAGGCATTCGGTTGCCCGAAGGTGCGGGCGACCACGAAGTGGACTGCAAAACCGACCAGGGCGCCTTCATGCTCAAGGCCGAGTTCATGAAAAAAGCCTGAGGCACGGGCCGACCCGTTCAGACCCGTACCGACAGCACGCGCAGGCTCTAAGATCCGACCATGACAAGCAAATCCAGATTCTGGGCTGATCTGACTACGCAGGACTTTGCCCGCCTGATCGCCAGCGGCCAGGCGGCGCAAACGATTGCCGTGCTGCCGGTGGCCGCCATTGAACAGCATGGCCCGCATTTGCCGCTGAGTGTCGACACCGTGCTGGTGGAGGGGGTGGTGGCCGCCGCGCTGCCGCATCTGGCGCCTGATTTGAAGGTGCTGTTCCTGCCGACGCAAGCGGTCGGTTTGAGCCCGGAGCATGCGCGCTTTCCCGGCACGCTCACGCTCAAGGCCGAAACCATTTTGCGGCTGTGGACCGACCTTGGTGAATCGGTGGCGGCAGCGGGCATCCAGAAGCTGCTGCTCTTTAATTCGCACGGCGGCCAGGTCAGCGTGATGGACATCGTGGCGCGCGATCTGCGGGCGCGACTCAACATGCTGGTGTACAGCGCCAGCTGGTTCAACCTGCCGTTGCGCGATGCGCAGGGTGGCGACGTCAATGCCCGGTTTGGCGCGGAGGAGCACCGTTTTGGCATTCATGCCGGTGACATCGAAACCTCGATGATGCTGGCACTCAGCCCCTCCAAGGTGGACATGGCGCAGGCCCAAAACTTCGCCTCGACCTCACAAGCGCGGGCGCAACAATTCGACATTCTGGGCAACGGCAAAAGTGCCAAGTTCGGCTGGCAAATGCAGGACTACAACCCGGCCGGCGCGGTGGGCAATGCGGCCGCAGCGACGGCTGACAAAGGTCGCGCCGTGGTCGAGGCTGCCGGGCGCAGCCTGGCCCAGTTGCTGGCAGAAATGGACCGGTTGCCCTTGAGCACCCTGGTCGAGCGGCCGGACTTTTCTGCCTGAACCGTCCGACCCGCCGGGACGGACCTGCCGCGCCAACACGGCAAGGTTTTTGAGCAGAAATTTACGGTGCGTCCACGCCCAAAAATTCGGCCAGAGCAGCCGTGCTCATTGCCCCTTCCTGGCGCACCGTCTGACCGGTCTTCAAGTTCTTGGCGACGACGAACGGAACGGATTCCGCCCCAAAGCTGTTGAACAATTGGGTGTTGTTCTTGATGGCTTGCGCCACTTCGGGGGCGATGCTGCTGGTGGCTGAAATACCGCCCTTGCCGGCCAGCAGTGAGACTTCATGTTCGGTCATCAAGGCACCCGGATTGGCTGCTGTCAGGAGCGCTGCGCCTTGCGCCGCACTGGTGGCATTGATCAGGCCGATGGGAATCCAGACAAACTTGACTTTTCGTTGAAGGGGCGCAGACGCCTCCCACAGACGACCGCAGTGCGGACACTGGGCATCAAAAAAAACATAGACGATGTGGGTGCTCATCAAGGCGCCGACGACAAAGCCTTTGGCCTGGGCGGCCACCACCTCCAAAGACACTTCGCGTTTGACCGCAGCCGTTGAACTGGATGATTCCTGTGGGGAGCAGCCGCTGAGGACTAGCGCGCTGAGCAGCAGCGATGAGAAAAACAGACGATAGAGTTTCAAGGAATACCTTTTGCACGGAAAGAGGACGGCATCTTACTGTGGCGGGTGCTAGCGGATGCCGCGGATGTAGCGATGCGGGCTGGCTTCGTCGGGGCTCAGGTCCGGGTTTGGGGCCGACGCCCGCGGTGCGGCCAGGGGCTCCGCGACCGGACCGCTGCGTTTGGTCAGGCCCGCGCGCATCGGCTGGGTCTCGGCCATCGCGCTCTCCAGTTTGCTGGCCCATTCGGCCAGATCGGCATGACCATCCTCCGTCGCTTTGGCGCGGGCAAAACGCACGATCTCCGTGGCGTACTCGGCGTTGCTGGCCAGCCATTCGGTGTCGGTGACACGGCCGGATTTGCGGCGCAGCAGCACATGCAAATGGGCGGCGATGGCGAGTTTTTCACTGTTCAGCATGCGCTTCTCCTGTCAGGAACCCATGTGTTCACGGTGCTGGGTAATGTCCAGGCCGGTGATCTCGGATTGTTCATCAACGCGCAAACCAACGAGCAGCTGGGTCAGCCACAGCAGCAGGGCACTCATGACGGCGCTGTACAGCATCACCGCGCCCACACCGATCAACTGGGTGACAACGCTGCCACTCACGCCCGAGATGGCCTTGCTGGCCAGCAGTCCGGTCATGAGCGAACCGACGATGCCGCCAATGCCATGCACGCCAAAGACGTCGAGCGAATCATCGGTGTTGAGCAGCCGCTTCAAGCCCGTTGCGCCCCAGTAACAGGCCAGTCCGGCCATTGCCCCAATCAGCACCGCAGAGCCAGGCGTCACAAAGCCGGCCGCCGGCGTGATGGCCACCAGCCCGGCCACCAGCCCCGAGCACAAGCCCAGCAGGGAAGGGCGCTTGCGCACGATCCACTCGCCCAGCATCCAGGTCATGGCGCCCGCGGAGGCCGCGATGTGCGTCACCGCCATCGCCAACCCGGCGCGGCCATCTGCCGCGACAGCGGAACCGGCATTAAAGCCAAACCAGCCGACCCACAGCAGGCCCGCGCCCGCCATGGTCAACCCGAGGTTGAACGGCTCGAAGGGTTCGCGGCCGTATCCCCGGCGCGGCCCGAGAAACCAGGCGCACACCAGCCCGGACACGCCGGCGTTGATGTGCACCACCGAGCCGCCGGCAAAGTCCAGCACCCCCATCTTGTTCAGCCAGCCGCCCGGCTCCCACACCCAGTGTGCGATCGGCGCGTAAACCAGCACCGACCACAGGCCGATGAACCACAGCAGCGCGGAAAAACGCATGCGCTCCACCAACGCGCCCACGATCAGGGCGCCGGTGATGATGGCAAAGGTGAGCTGGAACATGGCATAGACCGACTCCGGCACGTTCGGCGCCACATGGCTGACCGCCGCCTGGCCGGCGTCCTTGAGGTAGTCCAGCCCGCTAAACCACAGCCGCCCGCTGTCGCCCAGCCATTCATTGCCGGGTGTGAAGGCGATGGAGTAACCCACGGCAAACCACAGCAGGCTGATCAGCGCGGCAACGGCCACCACGCTGGCCAGGGTGTTGATCACGCTTTTTTTGCGCACCATGCCGCCGTAAAACAGGGCAATGCCCGGCAGGGTCATCAGCAGCACGAGGGCGGTTGAGGTCATCATCCAGGCGGTGTCTGCCGCGTTGAGGCTGCTTTGTGCCACGAGCGCGGGCTGCACGGGCGCTTGCGCCCACGCGGCCAAGCTTGAGCATAAAGCCGCGGCCAGAAGCCATTTCCGTCCAATTAAGTGCATGTAGTCCCTATTTGCCATCGATTGACTGGGGCTGTGCATAAGCCGTGCCAAGCGCTTGCCTGATCTTCTGTGGACTGGTCTTGATAGGATTTTTCAATCGTTTGTATTTAATCAATTAACCCAAAAGAGGGCTGTGGTGCAATAAGATTCTCCCTCGCTCCTTCATCAACCCAATCTACTCAAAGGAACCCAACGATGTCTCTGATCAATACCGAAGTCAAACCTTTTGCCACTACCGCTTTCCACAATGGCAAGTTTGTGCCCGTCACCAACGAGAGCCTCAAGGGCAAGTGGTCGGTCGTGGTGTTCTACCCCGCCGACTTCACATTTGTCTGCCCGACCGAACTGGAAGACCTGGCCGACAACTACGCCGCGTTCCAGAAACTGGGCGTTGAGGTTTACAGCGTGTCCACCGACACCCACTTCGCGCACAAGGCCTGGCACGACACCTCGGACTCCATCAAGAAGGTGAACTACGTGATGGTGGGTGACCCTACCGGCGCCATCACCCGCAACTTCGACGTGATGATCGAAGAAGAAGGCTTGGCGCTGCGCGGCACCTTCGTGATCAACCCCGATGGCGTGATCAAACTGTGCGAAATCCATGACAACGGCATCGGCCGTGATGCTTCAGAACTGCTGCGCAAGGTCAAGGCCGCCCAGTACGTGGCGTCCCACCCCGGTGAAGTTTGCCCCGCCAAGTGGACCGAAGGCGCCAAGACGCTGACCCCTTCACTGGACCTGGTCGGCAAAATCTAATTGCTCAGTTGAGCTAAACGGTTTTTTATAAACCAATCCCGGCACCGGCTCACAAGGCGGTGTTGGGGCTTTGGGTCACCAGACCCTGTTGAGATGGAGCACACGATGTTGGAAGACGGCCTCAAGGCGCAATTGAAAAGTTACCTGGAACGGGTCACGCAACCGTTTAAAATCGTGGCCTCCCTGAACGACAGCGACTCCTCGCGTGAAATGCTCGGCCTGTTGCAGGACGTGCAGGCGCAAACCGACAAGATCACCCTGAATACCGACGGCACGGACGCGCGCAAGCCTTCGTTCAGCCTGAACCGCCTCGGCGCCAACATGAATCTGCGCTTTGCCGCGATTCCGCTGGGCCATGAGTTCACCTCGCTGGTGCTGGCCCTGCTGTGGGTTGGTGGCCATCCGCCCAAGGTCGAACCGGATGTGATCGAACAAATTAAAAATCTCGAAGGCGATTTCAACTTCGAGGTCTACGTTTCCCTGAGCTGCCACAACTGCCCGGACGTGGTGCAGGCGCTCAACCTGATGGCGGTGCTCAACCCCAAAGTCAAGGTTGTCACCATTGATGGCGGCCTGTACCAGGACGAAGTCAACCAGCGCCAGATCATGGCCGTGCCCACCATCTTCCTCAATGGCGAGGTGTTTGGTTCGGGTCGCATGGAGATCGAAGAAATCATCGGCAAGCTCGACACCGGTGCAGCGGCACGCGACGCGACCAAGCTCAGTGCCAAAGCGCCGTATGACGTGCTGATCGTCGGCGGCGGTCCAGCAGCAGCGGCCGCCGCAGTGTACGCAGCGCGCAAGGGTATTCGCACTGGCGTCGTCGCTGAGCGTTTTGGCGGGCAGGTCAATGACACCTTGGGGATCGAGAACTTTGTCTCGGTGCTGGCGACCGATGGCCCCAAGTTTGCGGCTGCACTGGAAGCCCATGTCCGGTCCTACGACGTGGAGATCATGAACCTGCAACGGGCCGATAAATTGATCCCCGCGGCGCAGCCCGGCGGCTTGATCGAAGTACAACTGGCCAATGGTGGCTCGCTCAAGAGCAAGACCGTCATCCTGTCCACCGGTGCGCGCTGGCGTAACGTCAACGTGCCGGGCGAGCAGCAGTACAAGAACCACGGCGTCGCTTACTGCCCGCACTGTGATGGCCCGCTGTTCAAGGGCAAGCGCGTGGCGGTGATTGGCGGCGGCAACTCCGGCGTGGAAGCGGCGATTGACCTGGCCGGTCTGGTGGCGCATGTCACGCTGATTGAGTTTGATACCCAGCTGCGCGCCGATGCCGTGCTGGTGAACAAGCTCAAGAGCCTGCCGAATGTCGCTATCCACACCCACGCGCTTACCACCGAAATCACGGGCGATGGCCAGAAGGTCAATGGCCTGAGCTACACCGACCGCGCCACGAACGAGGCGCACCACATCGAGCTTGAAGGTGTGTTCGTGCAAATCGGCCTGGTGCCCAACACCGAATGGCTGAAAGGCACGCTGGAGCTCAGCAAGCATGGCGAGATCGTGGTGGATGCGCGCGGCCAGACCTCGCTGCCCGGTGTCTTTGCCGCCGGTGATGTGACCACCGTGCCTTTCAAGCAGATCATCATTGCCGCGGGCGATGGCGCCAAGGCCGCGCTCGGTGCCTTTGATCACCTGATCCGCGCCGTGGTGCCAACTCCGGCGTAGGTCGTCCAGCCCACAAAGCCACCTCCGCGCGCTGGAGGTGGCCAGGTTGGGCCGCCGTGTCGCAAACTGGCACAGCCATTGCTTGCTACCAAAGCATGCACATCGACACCCCAACGGTACGGACAACGCCCAACGCGGCGGATGGCCCTGTCTGGCAAGAACAGCTGGCGTTGCTGCTGGAGTCCACCGGCGAGGGGATCTTTGGCATTGACCTGGAAGGCCTGTGCACCTTCATCAACCGCGCCGGGGCGCGCATGCTGGGCCGGGAGCCGGTCGAGGTGCTCGGGCACAACATGCATGAACTCACGCATCACTCACATCCTGATGGTCGGCCCTACCCGACGCAGGACTGTCCGATTTTCAACGCCTTCCGCCAGGGGCTACCGTGCCGTATTGATACGGAGGTGTTCTGGCGTCGGGATCGGCATCCCTTTGCGGTCGAGTATTCCAGCTACCCGCTGATGGACGGCGCCACGGTGCGCGGCGCTGTCGTCACCTTCGTGGACATCACCGAGCGCAAACGCGCGGCCGATGCGCTGCAGCTTGCCAAAAACGAGTTGGAGCAGCGCGTGGGCGAGCGCACGCAGGAGCTGTCGGTCGCGCTGGGGCAGCTGCGTGAACTGTCGGCCTATTCGGAGAATGTGCGTGAAGACGAGCGCACCCGTATTGCCCGCGAGGTGCACGACGAACTGGGCAGCCTGCTGGTGGCGCTCAAGATGGATGTGAACTGGATGGACAAGCGGCTGGGTGAGCAGCAGCAACGCACGATGCCCGAGGCCGAGGCCATGCGCACCCGGCTGCGCTGCAAATGCCAGAACATGAGCGGACTGATCGAGCGCGCGGTCGAGAACGTGGGGCGCATCATCACCGATCTGCGCCCCAGCATCCTCGACCATCAGGGGCTGTGGGCGGCGCTGGAGTGGCAGGCGCATGAGTTTGCGCAGTCGGCCGAACTGGTGTTGGACTGGCACATGCAGGGCACGGAAGGCATCGAGTTGCCCGAGCCGCAAGCCATGGCGGTGTTTCGCATTTTTCAGGAAATGCTCAGCAACGTGGCACGGCATGCCCACGCCAGCGAACTCACCCTGCGCATTCAGGTGGCGGCTGCGGTGTTGACGATTGCGGTGCAGGACAACGGCTGTGGTGCGGCCGCCCAGGCGTTTGAAGCGTCCACCGCCTATGGCGTGATGGGCATGCGCGAGCGCGCCCGCCATTTTGGTGGGCAGCTCGAAATTTCAAGCCAAATCGGCCGCGGGTCCTTATTCAGCCTGCGCATGCCGCTCCTGAATAAATAGCATGATCAAAGTACTGATTGGGGATGACCACCGCATCGTGCGCGAAGGTCTCAAACAGGTGCTGGCCGATGCACCAGATGTGGGCGTGCTGGCGGAAGCGCAGACCGGGCCAGAAGTGCTGGCGTTGGTGCGCGCCCTGGGCGGTGCGGCTGGCCTGGATTTGGTGTTGCTGGACATCGCCATGCCGGGCCAGGATGGTCTGGAGGTGCTGCAGGTTTTGCGCCGCGAGCACCCCACGCTGCCGGTTCTGATGCTCAGCACCTACCCGGAAAAACAGTATGCGGTGCGGTGCATCAAGCTGGGCGCCGGCGGCTATCTCAACAAGAGTGCGGACCCGGATGACATGGTGGCGGCCGTGCGCAAGGTCGCCGGGGGCGGCATGTATGTCACCCCCGCCACGGCAGAAGCGCTGGCGGCTGCAATGGGCGGCGTCGCGGGCCGATCAGGGCTCGCGGCACTGGCGGGTTCGGGCGGTGTCGATGCCCTGTCGCATCGCGAGTACCAGGTGTTTCGTTTGCTGACCGCCGGTCAGACGGTGAGCGAAATTGGTGCGCAACTCCAACTCGCCCCCAACACGGTGAGCACCTACCGGGCCCGGATTCTGGAGAAGACCGGCGCCAAAAACGATGTCGAGCTGGCGCTTTACGCCGAACGGCACGGCCGGGTTGCGCCGGGCGGCTGAATTACCCGGTTTTTAGCCCGGCGGTGTAGGGCTGGCCCTACAGGGCGTCGTTCCGCTTGGCATGAGTTGCAGTGGGTGCTGGTGTAGCGCTTGAAGTTGGCCCGACCTTTGCGTAGTTGAAAGCATCCAACTCCGAGAGGTGAATTCATGACGCAGTACTTTGACCCCTACAACGCCGACCGTCCCTTGATGCTCAAGTGCGGCTGTGGCAAGGACCACACGGTGGCCGAGCACCAGCAGGAAGCGTCTGCCAGCAGCGCCACGGTTGAACTCAAGCGGCGCAGCCTGACCAGTGAGTTTGAGGCCTATTCCAATGCCTTTATTGAGGCCACGCTGGTCAAGGCGATCTTCCCGCAAGACGAAGTGCGCCGCCGCTTTCTGCGCGCGGTGGGCAAGGGCACGGCGATGGCGGCCATCAGCAGCGTGCTGCCCATGGCCAGCCTGCAAGCCATGGCGCAGGACAAGAATGCGCTGGAAAAGACCAAGCTCAAAATCGGCTTCATTCCGATCACCTGTGCCACGCCGCTCATCATGGCGCACCCGCTGGGTTTTTACAGCAAGCAGGGTCTGAGCGTCGAACTGAACAAGACCGCCGGCTGGGCGCTGATCCGCGACAAGATGATCAACAAGGAGTACGACGCCACGCACTTCCTGTCGCCGATGCCGCTGGCGATTTCGATGGGGCTCGGCTCGAACCAGACCCCGATGAACGTGGCCACGATTCAGAACCTCAACGGCCAGGCCATCACCATGTCCATCCGGCACAAGGACAACCGCGACCCGAAGAACTGGAAGGGTTTCAAGTTTGGCATCCCGTTTGACTACTCGATGCACAACTTTCTGCTGCGCTACTTCCTGGCTGAGCACGGGCTCAACCCCGATACCGACGTGCAGCTGCGCGTCATTCCGCCGGCCGAGATGGTGGCCAATCTGCGCGCCGGCAACATCGACGGCTTCCTTGGCCCCGATCCGTTCAACCAGCGCGCGGTTTACGACGAAGTGGGCTACCTGCACACCCTGACCAAGGACCTGTGGAACGGTCACCCCTGCTGCGCCTTTGGCACCAGTACCGAGTTCATCCAGAAGAACCCCAACACCTTCGCCGCGCTCTATCGCGCCGTGCTCACCGCCGCCGCCATGGCGCGCGATCCGAGCAACCGTGCGCTGATTGCCAAGGTCATTGCGCCCTCGCAATACCTGAACCAGCCCGAGGCGGTGGTGACCCAGGTGTTGACCGGCAAATATGCCGATGGTCTGGGCAAGATCCAGAATGTGCCGGACCGCGTCGACTTTGACCCCATGCCCTGGCAGAGCATGGCGGTGTGGATGCTGACGCAGATGAAGCGCTGGGGCTACATCAAGGGCGAAGTGAACTACAAGCAAATCGCTGAAAAAGTGTTCTTGATGACCGATGCCCGCAAGCACATGAAAGAACTCGGCCAGCCCTTCGCCGCCGGGCCCACCTACACCAAGCACAAGATCATGGGCAAGGAGTTTGATGCCGCCAAGGCGGACGCCTACGCCAAGAGCTTCGCTATCAGCAAGATGGGATGAGTATGAAAACACTGGCATCCCTGAATCTGCGGGCCACGGTGGTTTCGCTGTTGTTGCTCTTCTGCTTTATCGGCGTCTGGCAGCTGGCCACCACCGGCCCGACCGTGGGTGCCGCCGCCGGCAACCGCACGGCCGAGGAACTGGAGTACCTGAAGATGATGGGCAAGGACCCCGGCGCCACCAAGAGCACCGGATTTCCGTCGCCGCTGCAGGTGGCCCAGGCCTCTGTTGCGCATCTGTCGGACCCGTTTTATGACCGCGGGCCCAACGACAAGGGCATCGCCATCCAGCTGGCCCATTCGCTGGGCCGGGTCGGACTGGGCTTTCTGTTGGCGGTGCTGGTGGCCATTCCGCTGGGTTTTCTGATCGGCATGTCGCCGTTGATGCGCAAGGCTTTTGACCCCTTCATCCAGGTGCTCAAGCCCATCAGCCCGCTGGCCTGGATGCCGCTGGCGCTCTACACGCTGAAGGACTCGGACGTTAGCGGCATCTTTGTGATCTTCATCTGCTCGGTGTGGCCGATGCTGGTGAACACGGCCTTTGGTGTGGCGTCGGTCAAGCGCGAGTGGCTCAACGTGGCCTGCACCTTGGAAGTCAGCCATTTGCGTCGGGCGTTCCTGGTGATCCTGCCAGCGGCCGCACCCACCATTCTGACCGGCATGCGCATCAGCATGGGCATTGCCTGGCTGGTGATTGTGGCGGCCGAGATGCTGGTCGGTGGCACCGGCATTGGCTACTTCGTGTGGAACGAGTGGAACAACCTGTCGCTGCCCAACGTGATCTTTGCCATCGGCGTGATCGGCATCGTCGGCATGCTGCTGGACCTGATGTTTAGCCAAGTACAAAAGATGGTGACCTATGTGGAGTGACATCTCTTCGCGGACCCAGTCCGTCCCTATCGGCATACCCCCAGGAAAGACCCCCAACGTGAATGCCTTACTCAAAATCGAAGGGCTCAGCAAGGCCTTTGTGGCGGCCAAGCCGGTGTTCGCCGACGTCAGCTTTGCGCTGGCGCGGGGCGAGTTTGTCTGCATCATCGGCCACTCGGGCTGCGGCAAAACCACCATCCTCAATGTGCTGGCGGGGCTCGATACCGCCACCGCCGGCAATGTCTTCATGGATGGCCGTGAAGTCATTGGGCCCAGTCTGGAGCGCGGCGTGGTGTTCCAGAGCCATGCGCTGATGCCCTGGCTCACGGTGCGCCAGAACATTGCTTTTGCCGTGAAGTCGCGCTGGCCCGATTGGGGCAAAGCCGAGGTCAATGTCCATGTGGAAAAGTTTGTCGCCATGGTGGGCTTGAGCACCGCCATTGACAAGAAACCGGCGCAACTCTCGGGTGGCATGAAGCAGCGGGTCGGCATTGCGCGCGCCTTTTGCATACAGCCCAAGATGCTGTTGCTGGACGAGCCCTTTGGTGCGCTGGATGCGCTGACCCGCGGCACCATCCAGGACGAGCTCATGACCATCGTGCGCCAGACGCAGCAAACCGTGTTCATGATCACGCACGATGTGGATGAAGCCATTTTGCTGGCCGATCGCATCTTGCTCATGAGCAATGGCAATGAGTCTGAGGCGGGCTACGTGCCGGGCGGTATTGCTGAAGTGGTGGTCAATCCGCTGCCGCGTGACCGGGTGCGCGCCAGCCTGCATCACCTGGACGGCTATTACGAGCTGCGCAACCACATCGTCGATTTTCTGGTGTCGCGTGCCATTGCGCACTGAGTCATTCCCTCACTATTTTTCAACCCAACTCAAATACTGGAGTCCATATGAACCGTCTGGAAGTTACCGAAAAAATCATCAGCACCAAAGTTTCGAAAGGCATCAGATGGGAAGCCGTGGCCAAGAAAGTTGGCCTCTCCAAAGAGTGGGTCACGGCCGCCTGTCTGGGCCAAATGACGCTGGACGCGGCCCAGGCCAAGATCGTCGGCAAAATCTTCGGTCTGGATGCCGAAGAGCAAAAGTGGCTGCAAGTGGTGCCCTACAAAGGCTCACTGCCGACGCCGGTGCCGACCGACCCGCTGATCTACCGCTGGTATGAAATTGTCAGCGTTTACGGCAGCACCATCAAGGAACTGATTCACGAAGAGTTTGGCGACGGCATCATGAGCGCCATCGATTTCTCCATGGACATCGTGCGCCAGCCTGACCCCAAGGGCGACCGCGTCAACGTGGTGCTGTCGGGCAAGTTCTTGCCGTACAAGCAGTATTGAGCCACCCCATTCATTCGCTATCAACCATGAAGGGCGCCGATCGTAGTGGCAGAGGTTGGGTTGTGGGCCAGCACCCCAACCTCTTCAGGCGGCATCATTGGTTCCTGTGGCAAGTTTGATTCGCACGAAGGACAAGTTTGCAGCGATTGCTGCCGCTCAATGTGTAAAATATCCGGGGTGAAAGCAGATATTCGTGACCGGCAACAAGGTGGACGGAGCGGCCAATGCAAATTCAAAAATGCCATTGCTCATATCGGACAGCCTTCGGCCAATAGGCGACGGTAAAATATCTAATTTTATTTAGTCCTCTAGTGCGTGAATTATGTCTGGCATAACGAGCAATGCACCATCTTTGGTTAAGTGGCTTATATCGGAATAATATTGGACTGAGCCGTCAATAATTTTGCATACATCCTTCGGGCAGAGTCTTTCATAAGGGAATACGAAGTGAATGTTTTTGGGGAAAAGCATATTTCTTGTGGTTGAAATAAATGCTTTGCTGATAGATTTAGACTCTTCGAAAGAATTGCACTTATTTTTTTGGAACGGCCTAAACGAGTAGTAATGCGAAATCTCGCACTCTAGGTCAACATCAGCAGTTGAGCCAGAAATGATGACTCTATCCGGCTTCAGGTTAAATGCACTTGCTGCATCGGTCACCGATATTTCAATGTTGTGATTGCCTTCTACAATCCCATAGCCATGCCAGCGCTGGGCCCTAATGACAGCATATATTTTTTCCTTGCGCAATGAGATAATTGACTCTTTCATTGATTCGCAAATCGTATTCTGCTGACCAATCCTATAGATATTTTCCCCAAGGAAGCAGGATCCAGACACAAAAGATAATATTTTGTACTGTTTCCCGACAGTCTCATTCAGCGCCTTTGTCAGATGTCCCGCATGACTATCGCCGTATATTACGATAATTTTTTTTGCCTCGCTGTTTCCGAATATACATGGCTGGTCATTACATTCAGGAATTGAGGCCTCATTCTTTTGGAGAGGAACTTTGCTCATCCTAAAGCCCAAGCCATCGCGATTGTAGCTGTTGTATCCCACGTATCCAACAGCAATCATTAATGTAAGAAAAGTGATAGTTTTCGCTTTTCTGTGTTTGCCAAATCGAACGGGCTTTTCAATCAGCTTATATGTCAGCCATGCAAGTACAATTGAAACTAGTACCGTAGCAATGCGTATCGAGCGATCAGGCATTTCGCCAACAATAATTCGAGCGAATGATAACAATGGCCAATGCCATAGATAGAGCGGGAAACTAATAAGACCAAACCAAACCAACACACGGTTTGATAGCACCCTACGATTTAGCCACCCATGTGGCCCAGCCGAAATAATCAACATTGCACCAAGTGTTGGCAGTAACGCCCACCAGCCGGGGAAGTGTCTTTCTTTGGTAATGACAATTGCACCAACAACAATTAGTAATGCGCCAACTACTGAGTAGAAATTGTGCAGTGTTTTGCCATTTGCTTCTGGGGCTCGTGCATAAACAATTTTGCACAACCACATATCAAGCCAGTGCTTGAACTTGGGTAGTACATTCTGTTTGTGCCGCGTCATATATGCTAAGAAAGAACCTGCCATCAATTCCCAAAAGCGTGTTTGCGGCGAGTAGAACGCGGCTACTGCGTCACCCCGCACTTTGCCAATGTTGAGTGCAAATGAAACCATGCCGACAACAATTACGATCGTCAGTAGATTCAGACGCTGCTTCCAGGCAAACCACAGCAGCAGTGGCCAGACAATATAAAATTGCTCTTCAACGGCAAGTGACCAGAGGTGCAGAAGCGGTTTCTTCTCTGCAATATTGTCAAAGTAACCGCTTTCATTCCAAAGTATAAAATTAGAAATAAAGCCAGAGCCCCCGGCAATGTGTTTGCCCAGTTGCTTGTATTCATCAGCAAGTAGCACAAACCAGCCAAATGCAAAGCTGGCAATTAGGACCAGCAAAAGTGCTGGGAATATGCGATTGATACGGCGAATATAGAACTCAAAAAAACTAAAGCTGTTGCGTTCCAAGCTACCGATCATAATTATCGAGATTAGGAAACCAGAAATTACGAAGAAGACATCAACCCCAATGAACCCCCCCTTTACCCAATTTGGAAATGCGTGGAAACCGACAACAGATAAGATTGCTATTGCTCTTAACCCGTCAATATCTGGGCGGTATTGGGGGTGGATTAAATGCTCAGGATTGTGCAAAGAAGTAAGGTTGGTGGACATTCTTATATGGACTGGAGCCATGGACGTTTTTAGGTTGTGTTGCGAATACCATTTTCTATTGGCTGCCAAATTAGATGCTGACGCTACATTTTGAAGTGTATCCTAGAGGTCGTATCTGAAAGTGCCGCGAATTTTGAATGTTTGGTTCTGGGGGTACTAGCTCAACAAAGCTGTGTGTCAATTGTTAACGGTCGCAGCGATAGAAATTTTCAATCTCGTATGTCTCTTTCGTCCACGATGGGGAATTTCATCCGCACAATTTGGCAGGAGCTAAGCTGACGTTCGCCACGGACTCCAATGGGTCTGAACCCGTAGTTGGCACCGCTGTCCCAATGACCAACCGGATCGGGTCGGACAGCAACGCAAGGCGGGGGTGGGGTAGATGTTGGGCGCGACGTCTATCCCATCCGCGCCGACTCAATCCCACCCATCCGAAAAAAGACCCGCCGCACGGGCCTCAATGCAGCGTTAAAGGCATCGAGGTAGTCTTGACGCGCACCACGGCAGGCTTGTTTTCGTACGGGATGGCCCCGCAGTTGCAGATAGCCGCCGCAATCGTTTTGGCCTGGCGTGCGATCGGCTCGATGAAGCGGCTGGCCTGTCCGTCGATGGTGATGCAGTCGCCCATGGCGTGAATCGCCGGGTTGCTGGTGCGCAGGGTCTGCGGGTCCACCGCGATGCCGTTCTGCCACGTCAGGCCGGCGCTCTGGGCCAGCCGGCTGGGGGTCTGCAGGCCGGTCGCCGCAATCACCTGGTCGGCCTCAAACTGCTGACCGCATTCGGTGCTGACACGAATGCGCCCGCCGATTTTCTCGACCTTGGCGACCTTGACGCCACCCACAAAGCGGATCGGCAGGTCTTGCCAGGCCAACAGCACTTGCTGGCCGGCCTGTTCGGCCTGCCAGCGTGCCAACGGTTCGGACTGCACATCCAACAGCGTGATGCGGTGGCCGCCCAGCGCTAGGTCGTTGGCCAGTTCGCTGCCAATCAGACCGGCACCGATGATCAGCACGTCTTTCTCGCCCGTTCCATCAACCTCGCCCAGTGCAGTCCGCAATTGCAGGTAGGCGCCCAAGTGGTTGACGCGCCAGCACAGGGATGCCTGTAAGGGGGATGGCAGCGCGGCTTGCGCGCCGTGCGCCAGCACCAGCTGGTCGTAACGCAGGGTGCCACGGGTGGTGCGCAGCTGTTTCGCGTCCGCGCTGATGCTGATCGCGTGGGTGTGCGGCAGCAGGCGCAGGTTCAGCCGCCGGGCCGCATCGGCGCCGGTTTCCCGCACCAGTTTTTCACGCGGGAGTTGGCGCGCCATAGCGACCGAGAGCAGTGGTTTGTCATATACATCACCGGCGCAGACCGTCACCAGGGTGATTGGTAATTCAGCGTCCATGGCGCGCAGGTTTTCGGCCAGCTGCCAGCCGGCGCGCCCAGCGCCAACAATCACCACGCCGGGCCGGTGGCGCTGGCCCGGCGAGGGCACAGGGCCGCAGCCTTGTGCTTTTGCGCGCAGCGCGTCGAGGCTGGGGGGCTCGTAAATTTCAAAGTCGGACTTGGTCACGCCGCACAGCGGGCAGGCCCAGTCCTCGGGAATATCGGCGAAACGGGTGCCAGCGGCGAGGCCGCTGTCCGGGTCGCCGTCGGCTTCGTTGTAGATGTAGCCGCAGGCGTGGCAGATGTATTGCTGCCACGGCGCCAGGGCCTGCACGGCCTGTGCGACGGCGGTGAGTTGATTCATGCGGGCATCTCCTCGGTGCTCAGCCGTGCAATTTCCTTGCGCAAGTGTTTGATGGCGGGCGTGACGATGGCCACAAAGTGCGCCTCGCGCACGCGCCGCTGCACGTCCGAGCTCATCAGGTAGCCGCGCGCACCCTGGTGCATCAGGGCGGACTGCGTGGCACGCAGGCACAGCTCGGCACCGTGGGCACGGGCATCGAGCACGTCGATGAAAAATTCGGTAGAGGTGTCGAACGGCGTCTGTGCCATTTTCTGCACGCGGGCCACCAGCGCATCGAGCTCGGCCTGCACCGCGTCGGGCCGATCTTCGAGGTACTGGTTCACATGGCCCAGCTGCGGCTCCACCGCCCACATGGAGTCGATGGCACCCTGGGTGATGCCCACGGCCATGCCGCACTGCAGCATGACAAAGGCGGCGCGAATGCGGGCGATATACGGTTTGGCGGGATCGGCAATGATGTCAGCCGCGCCAATGAAATGGTCCTTCAGGCGCAGTGCATAAGTGCCGGTGCCTTCCATGGCGGAGAAGCTCGGGCATTCATGCATTTCTACGCCGGGGGCGTTGCAGCGCAGCAGGAACATGACTTCCGAGTCGCTGCCTGACACCGCGGCAATGGCGCCACAGTAGTGGTCAGCCTGCAAGTTACTGACCCACGGCAGCGTGCCGTTGATGAGGTAGCCGCCTTCCACTTTAGTGGCCTTGAGCAGCAGACTCTCGATCTGTGCATAGCTCTTCATCGGGTTGGACAAGGCGGTGCCGCCCATCCCCAGCCCATCAACATGCCGCTGCAGTGCTTCACCCATGAGGGCTGGGTTGCCCGACTGCTGCAGGTACAGGCCGCACACCGCCTGGCACCACATCATGAAGCCGGTGGCACCGCACACCCGCGAGGCCTCTGCCATGGCCTGGATGGCCAGGAAAAAGTCACCCGGGCCCATCGGCGCGTCCAGGTGCGCGCTCATGGCCCCCAGACCTGCCAACTCTTTGAGTACGGCGTGCGGATAGTGACCCTGTCGATCAATGGCGTCCGCTTGTTGCTGCAGGGGTCCTTGTGCCACCGCGCGCACAGCGGCCAGCAGGGTGTCGGCCGCAGGCGGCGCATCAACAACTTCGTGGGGAAGATCGACTGGGTTCATGGTGAGGTCCTCGGATTGGGGCAACGTGGGGGTGACGGTCAATCAGCCAGGCTGATCTCGAACGGAATCGGGTTGCGCATCGAGTTGGCCACCGGCGAGTAGAGGTTGGCGTGCTGCACGATTTCGTCGAGCACTTCGCGCGGCGCATCGCCTTCCACCAGCACCTTGACGCGGATCGCCTGGAAGCCCATCTCGGACGGCAGCTTTTGCAAAGCGCCACCGGCGCCCCAGGCGGCGGGGTTGCCGATGTCGCCTTCCAGAAATACTTCGAGTTTGGTCAGCTTGACCTGCTTCCAGGCGGCCACGGCGGTGATGCCCACGGCCAGGCAGCCGCCCAGACCGGAGAGCACGATCTCGCCGGGCGCCGGTGCCGTGTCCTGGCCAAACAGGTGCAGCGGTTCGTCCACCACTACCGGCTGATGGTTGCCCACCGTGCTGAGCGAGCGGTACTGGCCCTCCATCACGGTGTGGACTTTGTTGGTGCCGCGGGAAGCGGGGTTGTTGACGCCTTTTTCGGCAAAGGCGGCCAGGCCTTGCGCATCAATCGGGCGCAGGTAAGCTTTGACGGTTTGCACGGGGGCCATTGTTTCAGCGGTGGTCATGGGGTCCTCTTGATCGGTTGCAGGCAGATGCCTGAACTACTCATTGCAAACCCCGTGCCATGTGGCGATGTGCCCATAAATTTATATAAAAAGTGCTGTTAGCCCTCGTCCTGTATGTATTAGTAGCTATTAAAAAAATAGCAATTATTTCGGCTTGGCGAACCATCACCCGCGCATGCTGCCGTCATGTCTACACAATGTCGACATTGTGTAGACATGCGTCGCCACCGCCGCTTCACGCCCCCGGCTTGCTCTTGCGCAACCGGTAGCCAAATTGCCGCACCGTCAGGCCCAGCGCCTGGGCGGCGCGTGACTGGTTGCCCCGGTGCAGGGCGAGCGTCTCTTGCAGTTCTTCAAGGGTGTGGGAGTGCGCCGGCAGGTAGTCCCGCACCAGCGGGGCAGCAAGCGTGCGGGCCGGCGTGTTGACCGGGGTATTTGCAGCGACTGGCGCGGGCGCCAACGGATTGAGCGTGCCGACGGTTTCACTCGGTAAAAACCGCTCCAGCTCGGTCGCAGACACCATGGGGCTGTCAGCCAGCAGCACCAGCCGCTCGATCACATTGCCCAGTTCGCGAATATTGCCGGGCCAGGGGTGCTCTTCCAACCGACTTAAAGCGGCGGGCGACAGATAGACATTGCGCTGATTGGCCTGGTTGGCGCGGTTCACAAAATGAACGGCCAGCGTGCGGATGTCCTCGCGCCGCTCACGCAGGCTGGGCAGCCGGATTGGGATCACGTTGAGACGGTAAAACAGGTCGCGCCGGAAGGTGCCGTTGCTCACCTCGGTTTCAAGATCGCGGTGGGTGGCCGCCACCAGCCGTACGTCGACCTTGATTTCGCGCTTGCCGCCCAGCCGCACGATCGTGCCCTCTTGCAGGGTGCGCAAGAGTTTGGTTTGCATGGCCAGCGGCATGTCGCCGATTTCGTCCAGAAAGATGGTGCCGTGGTCGGCCTGCTCGAACCAGCCGGTGCGGGCGCTGGCCGCGCCGGTAAAGGCGCCGCGCTCGTAGCCAAACAGCTCGGACTCGAACAGGGTGTCGGGAATGGCGGCGCAATTGACCTTGATGAAGGGGGCGTCGCGGCGCTGGCTGGAGAGGTGCAGGGCGCGCGCAAACAGTTCCTTGCCGGTGCCGGATTCGCCCAACAGCAACACACTGGCCTGTGCCTGCGAGACGCGTTCAAGTTCGTCGATGGCCTGCAACAGGGCCGATGACGTGCCAATGATGCCGTAGCGCACCGCCGCGGCTTCCAGCGCGTGCGTCAGCAGGGTGTTGCGGGTCTCCAGCGCCCGCGTTTTTTCCTGCATCAGGCCTTGCAGTTGCAGAATCTGCCCGGCCAGCGTGGCCAGGATTTTGAGCAGCGCCACGTCGTCATTCAAGTGGCGCAGTCGGCTGCGAATGCGGTGGCAGCCCAGCACGCCCACGGTCTGGCTGTTCACGTCAATCGGCAGCGCCAGGTAGGCCACGGTCTCCTGCGGCAACTGGTCGCGCGGCACGGACCGGGCCAGAAACTGGGGCTCCGCATCGATGTCCTGCACCAGCATCGGCTGGCCGGTGGCCAGCACCCGGCCGGTGATGCCTTCGCCCGGGGCGTAGACGCCGCGCGACATCTCGGCCTGGGTCAGGCCGTAGGCAAAGCAGATGCGGGAGGTGCTCGCATAACCGCCTTTGGCGCTGTCATCCTGATCGGCCAGCACGATCCGGCCGCGGTTGAGGCCGAGCAACTCAGACATCAAATGCAGCATCTCGCGCAGCACCACGCCGGGCGCCAGGCTCTTGCCGATCAGGCGAATGACTTCGCGCATTAGCAGCAGTTCCTGCGCGCGCCATGAGGGGTCAGGCAAGGGGGGTGGTGGCGGTGTCAGGGTGGGGTCCATGCCCCAATTACAAGCAAGAAGCTGGCCTGGTTTGGACTGCCGCCCTCACTGTCAATCAACTGATTCGTTGTCGTGCCGGACTCGCCGCCAGCTGCAGCGGCTTGTTCTGCCTCTTGGTTGTCACAGGGGCAGCAGGAGGCTGCAGTTTCATCTCCCGGCGCAGTGCCACCGCGTCCGGCGTGTCCACGGCATCGTGGCGGCTCAGGCGGAACACGCGCATCGCATCGGAGACGCCGTGGGACTGCAGTTCCAGCGCCGTCGCCGAGGTGGAGAGTTCGTTCACCAGGGTGGTGTTTTGCTGCGTCAGGCCCTCAATGTGCGTCAACGCCTCATTGATCTGCGCGATGCCCCGGCTTTGCTCGGCGGTTGCGGTGTGGATGTCGGCAATCAGCGCGCTCACCTCCCGTGCCGTCCCTACCGCTTCGTCCATGGTGATGCGGGCGTTGTCGGTCAGGCGGGTGCCGGCTTCAACCTTGGTCGCCGAATCCTGGATCAGCTGTTTGATTTCCTTGGCGGCAGCGGCCGAACGACCCGCCAGGCTGCGCACCTCAGACGCCACCACCGCAAAGCCGCGCCCCTGCTCACCGGCGCGCGCCGCTTCCACGGCCGCATTCAGGGCGAGGATGTTGGTCTGGAAGGCGATGCCTTCAATCACTTGAATGATTTCACCAATACGGTGCGACGATTCACTGATCGCCTGCATGGTTTGCGTCACCGCTTGCACCGCCACGCCGCTGCGCTCGGTGACCTGTGCCGCCTGCGTCGCAAGCTGTGACGCCTGCCGTGCCGCGTCGGCAGTCTGGCCCACGGTGCCGGTGATCTGCGCGGTTGACGCTGCCGACTCCTCCAGGCTGGCGGCCTGCGCCGCGGTGCGCTCGGCCAGGTCCTGGCTGCCAACGGTAATGCGGCTGGTGGCACTGCCCATGCGATCCACTTCGGTGCGCGCGTCACTCACGATGGAACGGATGTTGACGTTGAGTTGATTGAGCGCCCGTTCCAGGCGGCCCAGCAGCCCGCTGTGCTGGCCGTCCAGTCTTTTGGTGAGATCGCCCGCCGCCATGCGGTTGGCAAAATCCAGCAGTCGCTGCAGCGGCTGGGTCGTGATCGCGCGCAGACGCCAGGCCCCGAGCAGGCACGCGGCCAACATCACCGCAATGGCACTGGCAAACGTTGTCAGCGACAGCGCCGGCAGACCGCCCGCGGCCAGGATGCCGGCGGCGGTGCCCACCGTACCCATCAACACGGCCAAGGTGGTGATCTGGGCATTGACACCCGGATACAGCGCGCGGCTGATGCGCCCGCGCCAAGTGTGTTGGTGCAGGGCGCCATGTTGCAGCCGGTGCACCAGCACCCCGGCCTGCTGCTCGGCTCGCATCGTGGCAAACAAGGCCTCGAATACTTGAATCTGTTCCCGCGTGGGCTCGGTGCGCACCGACAGGTAGGCCACCGTCTTTTCGCCGTCCATCACGGGTGTGACGTTGGCCACCACCCAGTAGTGGTCGCCGTTCTTGCGGCGGTTTTTCACCACCCCGGTCCAGGGCATGCCTTGGCCCAGGGTGTCCCACAGGTCGCGGAAGGCTTCGGCGGGTACGTCCGGGTGGCGCACCAGGTTGTGCGGCTGCCCCAGCAGTTCTTCTTTGCTAAAGCCGCTGAGTTCGATGAAGACCTCGTTGCAATGGGTGATACGCCCTTTCAGGTCGGTGGTCGAGACCACCGTTTGACCCGAGGGGTAGGGGTATTCATGTTGAGTAACCGGTAAATTAGTGCGCACAGAACAGGCTTTTTTTTGACCGGCATGTCTCCCTTTGACGAGAGCCCGGCATTCCAACGACGGATAAATTGTGCAGATTAGAGGCATCCCTGCGTCTATGCGCGGGGTATGCAAATAATGTCTCTTGCTCAATTCGCTTGATATTTTTTTCGTTTCATTCTACTGAGTGCGTCGCCATCACCCCCCGTTGGCACGCTGTTCGGCCCAAGTCCCGGGATCTTGTTCTGCTCAGGCATAGGTAATCCAGCTCGCATGGTCCGGGTGTTCCAGATGCGGCACGGTGTTGTAAGTGATCAAGCTGTGGCGTTTCGGGGTAAACGAAAACTCGGTCACGGCGCTGTTGCGGATGCGCATATTGAGCTCAATCGTGATCTCGGGCGTGGTGCCCAGCACATGGCCGACGGCGGTGGCAATCGGCCCGCCGCTGGAGACGAGCAGCACATGGCCGTCGCAGTTTTTGCGGATATGGTCCAGCGCGCTGGTGACCCCCAACTGGAACTCGTGCCAACTGGGCATGCCTTTGGGGCTGACCACGCCATTCATCCATTGCGTCAGGCCGTCGCGTAGCAGCCGAAAGTGGTGGCGGTACAACTCGGGCGTGTCGGGTTTTTCGAGGGGGTGCGGATGAATGGCCGCAATCACGGCTTCGCTGTCGTACTCGTTCAGACCCGGCCAGACCAGTGGCGCCTTCTCGAATCCGGCGCCCTGGCTGATACCGGCGTAGGTCTGCTGGTGGCGGCGCAAGCTGCCGGTCAGCACGGCATCAAACGTTACCCCTTTCTGGCGAAAATACTCGCCCAGCCGCACGCTTTGCTGCTGGCCCAGTGCGCTCAGGTTGTCGTAGTCTTCGGCGCCAAACGAAGCCTGGCCATGGCGTACAAGGTAGAGGGTTCCCATGCCGATAATTTAAGCTAAATAGCACGCTAGCCCTTGTCGCGTATGCGACGTTAGCTATAAATACTGTAGCGTTTTAGAGATTCACGCTGCCGTCGATGCAGGTGGTGGCGTCGCCGCCGACCCACACTTGCCCTGCCGTGTCTTGCGCAAGATGCACGCGCCCGGCGCGGCCCAGGCAAGTACCTTGCGAGGCCACATAAGCGCTGGGCGCATGGCCGTCAGCGATCAGCCACTGGGCCAGACTGGCGTTCAAGCTGCCGGTGACGGGGTCTTCCTGGATACCCACCGGGGCGGCAAAGGCCCGCACTTCAAACTCGGTCGAGGCCGCCAAGACGAGGGCCAGTTCGCTGGAGCGCGGTCCGAAGGCGCGCGCTTCGCGGTTCGAGCGCGCTATTAAATTAGTAGCTACTGGTGCAGGATCGACGGCGGCTACACCCACTTTTTGTCCAATATGTTGGAGCGCCAGATGATCCGGGGTCAGTTGCAGCACGGTTTCGGTGCTGTCCAGCAGCAGGCCGAGCCAGACCGGTCCGTTGTCCAGCAGTTGGGCGGCCAGGATCTGATGGGGCTGGAGCCCGAGCGCCGCGGTCACTTGGGCCAGCAGGGCCGGGCTGGGGCTGCTGCGTTGGAGCGGTGGGGCGGCGAAGGCCAGCCGTGCGCCGTCGCGGCGAATCCTGACCAGACCCACCGCGCATTCCTGGATGAATTCATCTTTGGCGTTGTGCGCGCCGCCCGCTTCGAGCCAGGCATGGCAGCTGCCCAAAGTGGGATGGCCCGCGAACGGCAACTCCGCCGCGGGGGTGAAGATGCGCACGCGGTAGTCGGCGCCGGCGGCGGCACCTGCTGGACTGGGCGGCAGCAAAAAAGTGGTTTCTGACAGGTTGGTCCAGTGCGCGAAATGCTGCATCTGCTCGCTCGACAGGTCCGTGCCGTCCAGCACCACGGCCAGCGGATTGCCGAGGTAGGGCACGGCGCTGAAGACGTCAACTTGTTTGAAGGGGCGTGTTTTCATGCGCGCAAACCAGCGGCGTAGGTCTTGATGCCCGCCGCCAGCGCGGCCACGCCGCGGTGGATTTCTTCCACACTCGGGGTGACGAAGGACAAGCGCAGGGTGCGCGGATCGGCGTGGTCGGCATAAAACGGCGCACCGGGCACGAACGCCACCCCTTCCGCCACGGCGTAGGGCAGCAGGTCCACGGCGCTCATGCCTTTGGGCAAGCGCGCCCACAGGAACATGCCGCCCGCCGGCGTGTTCCAGGTGAGGGTCGAATCCGCGTCGCCCAGCGGCATCTCGCGGGCCAGGGCGTCCAGCATGGCGTCACGCTGTGATTTGTAGAGGGCGCGGATGGTCGGCACATGCCGGTCCAGAAAGCCGTCCTTCATGACCTCGGCAATCAGCCGCTGGTTGAGGCCGGGGCTGTGCAGGTCGGCCGCCTGCTTGGCTTGCAGCAGTTTGGGGTAGACCAACTTGGGCGCCACGACAAAACCCAGGCGCAGCCCTGGTGCCAGCACTTTGGAGAAGGAGCCGAGGTAGATGCCGCCGTCGGGGTTGCGCGCGGTCAAAGGAGCGGGCGGCACGGTGTCAAACCAGAGGTCGCCGTAGGGGTTGTCTTCGATGATGGGCAGGCCCAATTGCATCGCCTCGGCGCTGAGCGCGGCACGGCTGGCCTCCGACATGGTGCGGCCGGTCGGGTTCTGGAAGTTGGGCAGGGCGTAGAAAAAACGCGCCCCGGCCGCCTTGGCGCGCAGGTCGGCAATGTCCACGCCGTCTGCGTCGTTGGCCACACTGACCACCTCCGGCTCCATCGGGGTGAAGGCCATCACGGCGCCCAGGTAGGTGGGCGACTCCACCAGAATTTTGCTGCCGGCATCGACCAGCACCTTGGCCACCAGGTCGAGGCCTTGCTGCGAGCCGGTGGTGATCAGCACCTGGGCGGGATCGACGTGCCACGGCAGCATGGCAGCGACCATCTCGCGCAGCGGACCAAAGCCTTCGCTGGCGGCATATTGCAGCGCGCCTGCCGGATCATCGCGCAAAACCTTGGCGCAGGCGGCTTCAAACTCGGCCACCGGAAACGTTTTGGGCGAGGGCAGGCCTCCGGCAAAGCTGATGATGCCGGGCTTTTCGGTGACTTTGAGAATCTCGCGAATCACGGACGGATTCATTTTTGCGGCGCGTTGGGCCAGCACCCAGGGCGAGGAAGGCTTTGCAGTGAGGTTCATGGTGTTGTTCATTGGTGTGTGTCGGGCGCGCTCTTGGCATCAAAACGTCGCCTTTCGGTGGCGAGTATTGCCCGTAAGGTTGTCCTGCAGCGGTTGAGCCAGCATACGCCACACCAGCGCCATTGCGGCGCGGCATGTAAAAAAACGGGAACCGTTTACACCAGCAGCAAGCCCTTGGCGGGATGCGACTGGACGTTGGACAGCGTGCGCAACAGGGCTTGGTTTACCTCTTCGTTGTCCATCTTATGGGCGTCACAGAGCACGCGGGTGGCGTGGGTGTTGGCTGACTCCAGCGCGGTGGCGATGTCAAGGTAGGGCATGTAAGGGCCGGAATGGTTCAGGATGGCGGAGGTGATGCGTTCCGAGAGCGGCACCCGTGCCAGCGCCTCCGTCAGCGGTTCACCCAGCATCAGGTCCATCTGCGACAGCAGGCCGCACAGGTAAATTTCGCGGCGTAAATCGTCCGCATCACCGGCATCCAGCAGGGTTTCCATCAGGCGGGCCCGAATCACCATGGCGCTTCGCACCGGCTGCAAGTTCATGTCACTGGTGGCATGGGGCAACTGTTCCAGCAGCCAGGACCGCAGCAGCGAAAAGCCCAGCACCAGCAGGCCGTGGCGGATGGATTCGATCTCGGTGCGCAATCCCAGGCCCGCCGAGTTGGCGTAGCGCATGAAGCGATAAGCCAGGATGGGCTCTTCACTCAGGATGTGCTCAATCTGCTCCACGGAATCATCGGCATCGATAGCCTCGATCAGGCGCACGACCCCGCGGTGTCCCGGCTGGATTCGCCGATGCCGGTACCCGAGCAGCACCTCTTCGATGGGCCAGCCGGCCACCGCCCAAGCCCCTTGCTCGTCCAGACAGTGCTCAACCAAAACCCGGCTGGCAACCGATTCGTAAACATGACCGGCCAGGACCGGGCTGGTCACCCGGCTGGTTTGCGAGGCATTGGCGCCGTTTTGTTTGCGCAGCGACACCCGCAATCCATCCAGCGCTTCCTCGGCCGTCAGGGTCACCATCGTGCGTAAAAAACAGGGGGCTAGTGCCACCGAAGGACGGGTGCCGGATTCACCGCGCCAGATCAGCTTCATGCCGCGCTGATGCGCCTGGTGAACGCGCTGGGCCATCGCCGGTTCCCGCAGTTGCGACTCTTGCACTTCAATCCACGGGCCGTCTGCAGGCGCGTTGTCCAGAATGTCGGCCAGGAGTCGGTCGGACTGGATGGACAACAGCAAGGTGGGGGCTTGCTCCGACCACAGTTCAGCGAGCGCACTCAAAAAATGTTGCGAATCCACCGGGCACATGTCGTCAATGCCGACGAACAATTGCACGCCCCGCAGTTGGCGCAATTGGCTCCACAGCAGTTGATAGCCAAGTGAAACACTGCCAAGAACGGTATGGGCCATGATGTCAGCTGATGTAGTTGAAGAGGGACAGTTTCTGGACTTGGGCGTAGGACTGCAACGCCGCCTGGTAGCCCGTTTGCGCTTTTTGGAAGTCCGAAATGCCTTTGACCATGTCCAGGTCTTCAGCGCGCGAGCGGTCGGCCTCCAGTTGAATGGACCGCTTGTCTTGGTTTGCGGTAATGCGGTCGGCTCGGTTGAGCAGGTCGCCTGCCTGGCCCCGCGCAGCGGATACGCGGCCCATGCCGATATCGATATTTCCCAGCGCCTGGCCGACGGCCTGCGCGGCGGCTGCGCTGTTGGCGGCGCCGCCGATGTCACGAATGGCATTGTCGAGTACGCTGAACAGGCTGGGGCTGGGTTTGACCGTGACAGTATCACCCACTGCTGGGGTCCCCGTAATGGACAGTGACAGACCTGGCATGGCGGTCACGGCAATATTCGCAGTTTGGGTGGACGGGTAGCTTGCTGTCAGACCATTGAAAGGGCCCGTGACATTCGGTGTTTCCGTGATGCCATAGGTCACGGTGGTGGTTCCGGGGACTGTTGTGGTATCTACCGTGCCGACGGTGATGGTGTACGCCGATCCACTGACCAGAGACGAGTTGGAGACTGCCACGCTACCTGTCTTCAGTAATGTGCTGGCCGGACTTGCGCTGACGTTGTACACCCCGTCTCGGGCTGACTGCAGCATGAACGCGCTATCGCCATCCAATGCAAATGGAATGGCGACTTCGCTGCTGGTTGATTGCCCGGGCAGGCCGTTAAATTGGTAGTCGGGTGCTGTCGATTGTGGTCCGACAAAAGGTGTCAGGGCGCTGCCCAGCGCACTGAACAAGGGGAGCCCGTTGGTGTCCTTTGTATTGGCTAGGCCAAGAATCTGGTCGCGTAAGCCGGTGAGTTGAATCGCAATGGCTTGTCGATCTGCCGTTGTCTGGACGCCGTTGCCGGCACTGACCACCAGTTCACGGAAATTTTGCAGGGCATTATTCACATCGCCCAGTGTGCTTTCAGCGACGGTTATTGAGTTGCGTTGCGACTCCAGCGCGCGTTGGTCGGTTGCAATCCGGCTCATGCGGTTGAGGGCGCGCTCAGCCTGTGCTGCGCCAGTGGGGTCATCGCTGGCGCGCACTACTTTTTTGCCTGAAGTCAGGTTTTCCTGCAGGTTGGACAACGCCGTCTGTCGGTTGGCAATGTTACGCAACGCGTTGTCGTAAGTATTGGCAGAACCGAGGCGGGAAAATGAAGTTGTCATGGTGCGTGCTCCTACTCCGTGTTGCGTTAGCGGCTCAAGGTCTGAATCAGGGTGTCAAAAATACTCTGGGAAATCTGGATCATCTTGGACGAAGCTTGGTAAGCCTGTTGAAACTGCAACAGTTTGGCCGCCTCCTCGTCCAGGTTGACGCCCGAGACGCCAGTGCGGTCTTTTTCCAGATTGGACGCAATAGAACCCGAAACCTCAGCTGCGAAGTTTGCACTCTGAGTACGGATACCGATTTGTGCAATCAAGCCGGCATAGCCATCGGTCAGGGGGCCGCCGTCGATCATCTTTGCATCCCGCAGGTTCATCATGGCGCCAGCATTGCCTGCGTTAAGTTTGATGTCGGCGATGCTGCTGGTGTCGAGCGGCACCACGGTGAACGTGTCGCCTGCTTTGGGCGAGCCTTGCAGGGTCACGGACCAACCGACCAGTGGTGCTGCGTAGGTGGGTGGTGAGGTTAGCGGGGTCGCTGGAAAGTTGGCTTCAATGGCTTGGCCGGGCGTGTAAGTGAATGCCGTGGTGTTCGCCGGTATTTCATCGCTGCGGGTATAGCTGTTAGCGCCTGTGAACGTCAATTTAACCGGGGTAACCAACGCCGGGTTGCTGCGCGCCAGCACGGTGACTTGCTGCAGACTGCCTGTGTTGGTGGTCCCCATGCTGCCGGCGACTGGACTCGCCACCGCCAATGATCGAGGCGTTGAAAAAACGCTGCTGATCGTGCTGGCCGAGGTGCTGAAAGGCTTGAGCAGGAAACGGTCCCCGGTCGTGCCGCTCATCGATATTTTCAGGCCGTCGATTGTTACTTCTGGAAGGGCTGGCAAGGCTGGCAGCGTGAAATTGGTAACCATGCCATCTGAGCGCCGCGTGATGGTGCCAGTGCTGGATGATGCAAAGTTCACCTCGTAGTCGGATGCGACCAATTTGCTCGCATCGCTGATGGACAGGGTCAGAGACGACCCCGTGCTATTGACTACCGCAGGCGCCACAGGCATCAGTACGTTCTTGTTGGTAAATGTGGTGGGCGTGAATAGGTTGCCACCCTTGTTGCCATCCAGATCAAGCCCTAACCCGTGCTGGGTGTTCATCGCGGTGCTGACGACCATGGTGAGTCGGCCCAGCAAATTGCGTCCTTCCGCCAAATCGGTATTTTGAAAGCGCAGCAGCCCTGATACTTCACCACCCCCCAGCATGTTTTCATCCAGTGTGGTGGTCTGCCCGTTGCTGTTAAGCGCCAGTTTGCTTTTTAGCGGGTCGCCGAAATCGTCTTTTACGAGCGAGACGGTTGATGCCGTTGTACCCAGCACCAAGGCCTGACTGCCGCCCAGAAAGATCCCCACCGTGCCGTCGTCCGCTGTGATGGATGTGGTCTGCACATACTGGTTGAGTTCGCGTACCAACTGGTCGCGTTGGTCAAGCAAGTCGTTAGGCGATCGCCCGGAACCTTGGGCGCGGGCAATTTGTTCATTGACGCCGGCAATGCTTTTCGCCAGGCTGTTGATGGCCGTCACTTTTTGGCTGAGTTCTTGCGTGACGCCTTGTTGCAAGTCGTCCAGACTTTGGGACGAAGCCCGCATACGGGCCGCAGTTTCGTCTACCCGGGTCAGCACCACCGTGCGCGCGGTGAGGTCGGTTGGCGCACTGGCTACGTCCGAGAAGGCGTTGAGCATGTCGTTGACGGCAGCGCCCAAGCCGGTGCTGCCGCCACCAAAAATGCCTTCGAGTTGTTTTAATTTATCAGCCCGGGTGGTATCTGCCGAGGAGGTGGAACTGGCCAGTGCAGACTGGCGCGTCAGGAAAGCGCTGAAGTTGCGTTGAATGGTCGCAACGTCAACGCCCTTGCCGATGTAGCCGGCGCCGGTGTACTGGCCTTGCGTTGTTTGCAGTACAACCGTCTGGCGTGAGTAGCCGGGCGTGTTGACGTTGGCAATGTTGTTGCCCGCTGTTTGCAGTGCGATCTGATTCGCTTGCAGGGCACGGGTGCCGACACTAAACAGGCCGCTCATACGCTTTGCGCCACAACTTGAGCGCGTTGCAGGCGCTGCGTGGTGTTAATGGCACGGCTCAGTTTGGCGGCGTAATCCGGGTCGGTGGCATAGCCGGCTTTTTTCAGACTGGTCGCAAAGGCATGTGCCGATTCGGTTTGTTGACTGGCCTGCGCATAGCGGGGAGATTGGGTGATGAGTCGGGCGTAATCGCGAAACGACGATTCGTAAGAGTCGTAGGCGCGAAACTTGGCCACTGTTTTATGGGCGACGCCGTTGACGTACTCGGTGGTGCTTACCTCCGCAACCTTGCCGGTCCAGCCCGCGCCGGCCTTGATGCCAAAAAGATTGTAGGAGTTTGCGCCGCCTTTCATCTTGATCTCATGCTTGCCCCAGCCGGTCTCGTGGCCGGCTTGCCCCACCATGTAGCTGGCCGGGATGCCGCTGGATTTTTCTACTTTGATGGCCGCTTCAGTGTGGCGTTGAACAAAATTGCTTTGACTCACCGTGGCGTTGGCCGCAGGTGCGGCCGCTTGGGCGCCATAGGCGGCCAGAGATGAGGCCTTGCGCATGGCACTGAGGGGGGCTGCGGCAGGCTTGGTGCCTGCATCTGTGGCGCCCGGTTCGGTGCCACCCATTTGGCGCGACAACTGCTGCGCAATCAGGTCGGAGAGTCCACCCGGTTGGCCCGACATCTGCACTGCAAATTGTTGGTCCAGCAGATCAGCGCCCAAGTCACCGCCCGGGCTGTCCATCATGCCGGATTTCATGGTGGCATCGCGCATGCTTTTAATCAACTCTCGCATGAACAGAGACTCAAACTGTTTGGCCGCTTCCTTGATGGCGGCAGGCGATTTTTGGCCGGCCTGCAACTTCAGGTTGTTGAGTGAGCGTGCGTCTGCCGCCAGCGCGCCGGAGTTTGTGGAGAGTTGCCCGTAACTCATTTTAAATAACCTCCAGCTCAGCGTTCAGAGCGCCTGCGGCCTTGATGGCTTGCAAAATGGCCAGCAGGTCTTGCGGTGTGGCACCCAAAGCATTCAGGGCGCGCACCACATCCGACAACTGGGTCGATGCCGGCACCTGGATCAAGATGCCTGGTTCCTGTTTGATCTGGATATTGGATTTTTCAGTCACTACCGTTTGCCCGCCTGTTGACAAAGCGTTGGGCTGGCTGACCACAGGGGTCGAACTGATGCTGATGGACAGGTTGCCGTGGGCAATGGCGCAGGGGCCCAGGGACACAGCCTGGTTGAGCACGATCGAGCCGGTGCGTGAATTGATGACGACTTTGGCCGAAGGGATAGAAGCTTCCAACTGAAGCTCTTCCATCTCGGCAATAAAGGAGACCCGTGCATCTGACTCGGTGGGGGCACTGACCTTGACGGTGCGCCCATCAAGCGCCCGCGCCGAGCCTTCGCCAAAGCGTTTGTTAATGGCCTGGGCCACGCGCCGTGCCGTTTGAAAATCCGAGGCTTCCAGTCCTAAATTGATGCTGTTGCCCTCCAGCAAAGGCGTCGGGACAATTCGCTCCACTTGAGCGCCGCCTGGAATGCGTCCGGCGCTCAGGTGGTTGATCTGAACCTTGCTGCCACCTGCTGCCGCTCCTGCGCCAGCCACAACGATGTTGCCCTGTGCCAGTGCATAGACCTCTCCATCGGCACCTTTGAGCGGCGTTGCAATCAACATGCCGCCCTTGATTGATTTGGAGTTGCCCATTGAGGAGACGGTGACGTCGATGGTCTGGCCCGGCCTGGCAAAGGCCGGCAGTTGGGCCGTTACCAGAACCGCCGCCACGTTCTTGAGTTGCAGTTGGGACAGAGACGCCGCAGGCAGCGTAATGCCGAGTTGTTGCAGGTAATTGGCAATGCCTTGGGACGTGTAGGGCATCTGGGTGGTTTGATCGCCCGTGCCATCCAGCCCAACAACCAACCCAAAACCGGTCAACTGATTGCTACGCACCCCTTCAACCGCCGCTACTTCCTTAATGCGGTAGGCATGGGCCGTACCGGCCACAAAAAGACTCGCGAGCAGCCACAGCATTGCCTGTGGCCAGAACTGGTGTCGTTTGTGTGATGTGTGACTGGTGTGCATGGTTGGTTACCCCTCGGCACTATTCTCGATAGCTTTAGAAGGGGAGAAAGCTGAAAAAGAACCGTGTTAACCAGCCAACTGTCTGCGCTTCGGCCTGTGCGCCGCGTCCTTTTGACTCGATACGGGCATTGGCGACCTGTGTCGAATTGACAATGCTGCCCGGTTGCACCACGCGTGGATCGATGGTGCCGGAGAAGCGCAGGACATCCACATTCTGGTTCACACCAATCTGCTTCTCCCCCGTAACGACCAGATGGCCATTGGGCAGTACGTCCACCACGGTGGTGGTGATCGTGCCGGAAAAGGTATTCGCGCTTTCTGTGCCGCCCTTGCCGGAAAAATCGCTGGCGGAGGCCGTGCCGGCTTTCAGGTTGATCAAGTCGACGGCAGACAACAGCGGGAATGCAGAAACGCTGGCGTCGGAGGATGTGGTTCGGTTCGCGGTTGATTTCGAGACCTGACTGGCGGTAATTTTTTCAATAATCTGAATCGTGACAGTGTCGCCAATGGCCCGTGCCCGGGGGTCTTCAAAAGCGGGCCGATAGCTGACCTTGTGAAAAAGACTGCCGGTGGCGGGGCGATCTGGAAAGGCAGTGGATGCGATAGGTTGTGCTACTTTGGGTTCGGCAAAATCGACTTTGACGGTTTGCGGCAACGATTCGCAGCCGGCGCAGACCAAGCCAAAGCCCAACGCCATGCCACAGCCTCGCAGAGCGCGGCCCAGCAGTTGCAAGCGGGTTATCGCCGTATTCATGATGGCGCTCACAACTGGCCTAGTTTTTGCAGCATTTGGTCCGAGGTCTGGATCGCCTTGGAGTTCATTTCATAAGCCCGTTGGGTTTGAATCATCGTCACCAACTCCTGCACCACGTTGACGTTGGATGTTTCTACATAACCTTGCATCAACGAGCCCAGACCATTGGCGCCGGGTGTGCCACTGTTGGGCTGGCCGGAGGCCGGGGTCTCGGCGTACAGGTTCTGTCCCTTGGGGTCGAGGCCCGCCGGGTTGATAAAGCTGGCCAGTGCGATGGTGCCAATGGATTGCGGCGAAGTAGTGCCCGGAATCTGGGCGGTGACGGTGCCGTCGCCCGCAATGGCGATGCCGGTGGCGTTGGCGGGAACCGTGACGCCATTGGCAATTGGCAGCCCGGTGGAGGTGACCAAACGGCCTTGCGAATCGACCTGGAAGGAGCCGTCACGGGTGTAGTTGGTGGTGCCGTCTGGCATCGTGACCTGAAAGAAACCATTGCCCTGCACCGCGACATCGAGTTTATTGCCCGATTGCTGCAGCGCACCCTGTGAAAACGAACGGCTGGTGGCCACGGTGCGCACGCCGAGACCAATTTGCAGCCCGGTGGGCAGCTGGGATTGCTCCGAACTGTTCGAACCCGCCTGGCGCAGGTTCTGGTACATCAGGTCTTCAAACACCGCGCTGGCACGTTTGAAGCCGTTGGTTGAAACGTTGGCCAAGTTGTTGGAGATGACGTCCAGCTGTGTTTGCTGGGCTTCCATGCCGGTCTTGGAGATCCACAGAGAGTTGATCATGATGGTGTCCTGGGCTGATTATGGGTAGGGGATGCGAGGGTGCGAGTGATCGGCTTAGCCCTGAACGTTCAGTAGCTGTCCAGCTGATTTATCGTTGGACTCAGCGGTTTGCAGCAGTCGCATCTGGGTTTCAAACTGGCGGGCGGTCTGGATCATGCCAACCATGGTTTCGATCGCGTTCACATTGGAGCCCTCCAGTACGCCGACATTAAGGCGGGCATTGGTGTCGTTGGGCAAGGGGTCGCCTGATGCCGCACGGAACAGGCCATCAGTACCCCGCTTCAGCGGATCATCGGCCGTGGGGGTTATTAGTTTCAGGCGTCCGACGCCGGTGGGGGGCTGGTTGCCAACCTTGGCACTGAGGTTGCCGTCAAAGCCGATAGCAACTTCTGCGCCGGTGGGCACCGTTATGGGTGCACCGCCATCACTTAAGACCGTTAAGCCATTGCTCGTCTTCAAAATGCCTTCAGACGACACTTCAAAGGATCCGTTGCGGGTGTAGGACTCGGCGCCATCCAGCGCCTGAACGGCAAACCAGGAGTTGCCGGTGGTCATGGCATCCAGGCTGCGACCGGTGCGCTGTGCGGAGCCCGGTGTCTCCAGATGGCCCGCAGTAGCCTCAACGGCCAACACGCGTGTCGGGGCGCCGTCGCCACGCACCGGCACGGCGCGAAACGTAGACAACTCGGCCCGAAATCCGTTGGTGGATGCATTGGCCAGGTTGTTGGACAGGACCGCCTGCCGTTGGGCAGCCGCATTCGCGCCAGACATCGCGGTGTAAATTAAATGATCCATGGCGGGTCCTGTTCAATGGCTGGTTAACGATTGATGCAGATCAGCGCAGATTGACCAGTGTTGTCATCACCTGATCCTGTGTTTTGATCGTTTGCGCATTGGCCTGATAAGCACGTTGCGCGGTCATCATGTTGACCAGTTCGGCGGTCAGATCGACGTTGGAATCTTCCAGTGCACCAGAGGTTAGTGCGCCAAATTTCCCCGTGCCCGGCGAGCCCTGAACCGGTTGCCCGGAGGCACTGGTTTCAACCCAGTTGCCGCCCCCGGTGGGAGAAAGGCCTTGCACATTGCGGAAGTCAGCCAATGCGATTTGGCCAGCTGCCTGTGACTGACCATTAGAGTAGCTCGCAGTGATAACGCCATCTTTTCCAATTTTCAGGCTCGTCAGTTCACCAGGTGCGTAGCCATTTTGCGTCAAGTTGGAGACGGCAAAAGCGGAACCGAATTGGGTGACTTTACTGATGTCTAGTGTTGCGGATATATTGGGTGTGACAAGAGAAGGTGTGCTTATCGATAGCGTTGGAGAAGTTGCCGGCGATGTCAGTTTTCCACTGGCATCAAACTGCATTTGAAACCTGAAGCCAGCAGTGCCGGCCGTGCCTTGGGTAGGGGGCACAGAAGCATCAGGGGCCGCGCCTCCTGTTGATACATCGTAAACATTCCAGTTGTCGGTTACGTTGGGGGCGACCCCGGTTGAAGCGACCCGTTCAAAATAAAGACTCACGGGTACAGGAGCGCCTTGGGAGTCATAAGCTGTCAACGAAGTGCCGTAGGTGGTTCTTGGGGTAACTGGCGTGACGGAGGCTGCGACGACTGCTCGTGAATCCAGGTTGAATTCAGCTGTGATTGTCGAAGTCGGTTTCGCCGCAATAGGCGCCGACGTCGGAAGCTGCAAGGGCGTGGGTTTGTCCCCAATGATTGGTTTTCCGGTGCTGTCTATCTTGTAGCCCAGCACATTGGCATTTCCATTCGACTTAATAAAGCCATCCTTGTCAAGCTTGAACTCGCCATCCCGTGTGAAGGCCGCAGAGCCATCGGGCATGGTGAGTTCAAAAAAACCGCCGCCGTTGATGGCGACATCAAGATTGTTGCCAGTCATATTAATGCTGCCTTGGGAAAACTGTTGCGAAACGGTTGCAACGGATACACCGATGCCTGAGCCGCCGCCGCCGCCGGCCCCTAGATTAGACGTGACCAATTCAGCAAATTCAGCACGCGATGATTTCATGCCGATGGTGTTCGCATTGGCAATGTTGTTGCCAATTACGTCGAGATTACGGCTGGAGGCGTTTAAGCCGGAGAGACCTGTTTGAAATGACATGGTGTATTCCTTCTGTGTTGCGCGGTTGTCTAGAGAATGGCCTTGATGCTGTCATAGGGCACCGCAGTACGCCCCTGCAGTTGCACCGTCATGGCGCCGTTTTCGCTACCGACCGACACCACCGTGTCTCGGGCCAGTGATGTGCTTGCGACGGCTTGGCCGGCCAGGGTGGCGGTCACCCGAAAACTTGGCTCACCGGTACCTTGATAGGTCGATGCATCCCAGTCAAACGAATGTCGACCCGCATCCAGAGCCCCCAAGTCAAATGTTTCTAGAACCTGACCGCCGGGTGACAGGATTTCCACTTTGACGGCGTCGGCCTTGCCTGCCAAATCAACTGCGCCGCTGGCCACACCGGCGCTGCGGGTCAAGGTGTTGCTGGCAACCAGCACGTTGTGCCCTACCATGGAAGAGCCTTGCAGCACCTGCAAAGAGGTGAACTGAGTTGCCATGCTTTTCAATGTGTCGTTGACCTGCTGAATGCCTGTGACGGTATTGATTTGCGCCATCTGGCTGGTCATTTGCGCGTTATCCATCGGACTCATCGGGTCCTGATTTTTCAACTGCGCAACCAGTAGCGTCATAAAACGGTCCTGCGTCGCGGCTGAGGTGGCTGCTGCTGTTGCTGTGCTGGACGGAGTTGTACCCGTCGTGGAGGTGGATGCGTTTGTTGCGGTAAGCATGGCTAAGTCCTTGTGTTTTTACTGACCCATTTGCAGGGTTTTGAGCAGCAGTGTCTTGGCCGTGTTCATGACTTCAACATTGTTCTGGTATGAGCGCGACGCTGAAATCATGTTCACCATTTCTTCCACCGGATTCACGTTGGAGTGGGTGACGTACCCTTCCGCGTCGGCGGAAGGGTGGCTCGGGTTATGCACTTTACGCAGTGGTTCGTTACTCTCCTTGACGGAGGAAACACGCACACCCGAAGATGCATCCGCGCCCATGGGGGTGGTCTCAAACACCACTTGCCGGCTTTTGTAGCCTTGACCATCGGGGCCGGCCACGGCATCGGCATTGGCCAAATTGCTGGCCACCACGTTGAGGCGCTGCGACTGCGCGCTGATCGCGCTGCCGGATACATTGAAGATGGAAAACATGGACATAAAAGATCTCCGCAGGCGTACCCGGCTTATTGGCCTTGAATGGCGCTCAAGATTGTCTTGGACTGACCGTTAATAAAACGAAGAGTCGCTTCGTAACGCACGGAGTTGTCAACGAAGTTGGCGCGCTCACGGTCAAGGTCAACGCTGTTCCCGTCAAGGCTGGGTTGGGTCTGCGCGGTATAGGCCAGGTTGGAGGCTCCACCCAGGGTTCCGATGGAGCCACCAGATAATGGAATATGTCTGGAATTCGTCATGCCGTTGGTGCCGCTGCCTTGGGCGCTGCTACTGCTGGCGCTCAAGCCGCCGCTGGTGGCCGCGTTCATGGCGTCTTTGAAATTCAGGTCGCGGGCCACGTAGCCCGGTGTGTCGGCGTTGGCAATGTTGCTGGCAATCACACGCTGGCGTTCGGCGCGCAACACCAGGGCCTTCGAATGGAGGTCCAAGCCACTGGTAATATTTGCAAACATTAAAAACCTCAACTTTCGGTGATCTGACCCTATAGCGGTAGCAATAGGCTTCGATGTGTGGCAATTATGGGAATTACTTTAATTCCCGATGCTTTGAATAACAGGGGAAACTGCGGTTACTTGCAAGTTTTATCGCGCAGGGGCCTGCCTATAGTCGTCAGCACAAGACTGTAGAGGTGCCATGTTTAACAAGTTTTCAAATCCAACTCCCTCAGTGTCCAAGACATTGGGTGTGGTCGTGGCGTTCTGTTTTTCGTTGGGAGCTGTTGCGACGGCACAGGCACAGACGAATAATGCCAAGCCTGAATTTATCGAAGCCACACAGCGTTGGCTAGATAACGCTGTGTCCAATGTGCGCCCCTCAGGAGCCGCACCGCTACGAATGGAAGTGACGGTCGGTGAGCTTGATAGTCGCCTGCGCCTGGCGCCATGTGCCAGGGTGGAGCCCTATATTCCAGTGGGAACTCGCCTTTGGGGTAAAACCCGCCTGGGGCTGCGATGTATGGATGGGAGTGTCAAGTGGAACGTATTCCTGCCTGTGACCATCAAGGCCTACGGCACGGCTTGGGTCATTAAGGGTGATGTGGCGCAAGGGGCCGTTCTGACGGAAGCCGATGCGATCGAAGCCGAAGTTGATTGGGCTGAAGAAACCAGCCCCATCGTCATTAACCCTTCGCAATGGGCCGGGCAGGTGGCGTTGAGAGCGCTGACAACCGGACAAGCTTTGCGGCAGGGGATGATTAAGCCCGCACAGGTTTTTCAGGCCGGGACCCAAGTGCGCGTTGTCGCGCAGGGGCCCGGGTTTCAGATTACGTCGGATGGACAAGCTTTGTCGGTGGGTGTTGTAGGGCACCCAGCACGCGTCCGAATGGACGGCGGGCGGGTGATGACAGGAGTTGTTTTGGACAGCCGCACTGTCAAGCTTGAAATATAGGGCTAAAGCCCGGCATAATTCGGCCGATATGGATCGTACGAGGCTACATTTACAGTAGTTTTGGAGAGCACGATGAAAATAGGTCAACCTTCAGACAATCCGATGCTGGTCAGCACGACCGCGCAGCCTGTCCCTCCAAAAGAGCGGCAAAGCGCTAGCTCGACTGCCAATGCCGCCGCAACCAAGAGCACCCAGTCTGCGGGTGTTGCCGTCACGGTCTCCGTTTTGGCGCGTTCATTGGGCGCGACCAGTCGGAGCGAACCGGCAGATGTCGATATGGAAAAAGTCAATGCAGTGCGTGCAGCAATCCAAAAAGGGACCTTCGTGGTGAACCCGGAAGCCATCGCCGATAAATTACTGGGCAATGCCCAAGAAATGCTCAATCACACCAGCAATTGAGTCTTACCTCATTTATTGAAATCTAACGATGTTTCCCGCTCACATAGAAAAAGCCCTGGCCGAAGTTGAACTTTATTTCAACGACGTGTCGGCTGCGCTTGTGAGTGGCGAGCCTATTGCGCTGGCCGCTGCCAGCGCTGTGCTGCGGCAAGCCGCTATTGATTTCTCGGAGTTTTTGCAACGCCAAGCCCCGATGGATATCAAGAGCCAAAGCTTCAAATCGCGCCTGAAGCGGTTGGCTGATGGCATGGCGGCACAAAGAGAGAGTCTGATCCGTCGTACGGTATTGGTTGAGCGGGGCTTGAACGCTATCGTTCCGGCCACCCTTGCTCCAACCTATGCCCAGGTTGCCGGACCCTATGGAAGTCTCGGCAAGCAAACGGGCTCATTCAAATTTCTGGCCGCCTGAGTCATAAGGTATAGATTTTTTGCCTTTAGTGCGTACGCATCTTGGCACGCAGCCGGGCAATGGACTGGCTGTGCAGTTGGCAAATTCGTGACTCAGTCACATCCAGAACAGCAGCGATTTCTTTGAGGTTCATGTCCTTTTCGTAGTACATGCTCATGATGAATTGTTCGCGCTCTGGCAGGTTCTTGATGGCCGCAACCAAAGCCTGCCGCAAGCGCTGGTCGCGCAGCATATTCATCGGGTCGGCTTCGCTGTCGCCTACGTGGCGGTCCAGGTAGCTGTCATCGTCTTCACTGCTACGTGCCATGTCTTCAAGGTACACCAACTGCGTCCCCCGAACTTTTCCTAGTAATGATTGATAGTCGACGAGACTCAGGCCCATATCGGCCGCAATTTCGCTTTCTAGCGGCGTGCGTCCGAGCTGGTGTTCAAGCCGGCGCAATGACTGTTCGATTTCCTTCTGGCTCTTTCGGGAGCCACGCGACATCCAGTCGTTACCGCGCAGTTCGTCCAGCATGGCACCTCTAATGCGCTGCGTGGCAAAGGTTTCAAACTGAACGCCATGCACCGCTTCGTACCGCGTCAAGGCCTCGGACAAGCCGATCAGTCCAACCTGAATCAGATCATCAACTTGCACGTTCGCGGGTAATTTGGCCATCATGTGGTGAGCCAGGCGGCGCACCAGTGGCTGGTACTGCTTGATCATGGCATTGCGGTCCAATTGCCCCTTGGCGGTATACATCAATGGCTCCCCACAAAATGATGACTTTGAAGTGGCATTGCATTTTCAAGAAGTCGCAAGGCTAGTCGATGCATGTCGTCAGAAGGGCTGTCTTTCGGCTGCACCGCCCGGACGACCAGCGAATCAAGCCGGTAGCCTAAAAATGTCATGGCACATTTCTGTAAGTTTTCAACGGGTGAATAGCTTGGCACAACGCCTTTGGGCAAAGACTCCGGCACTATTGACGCAATAGTAGGCCGAAGCTTTGCGTCTAGCAACATTTGTTTGAGCGCTTGGTAGGCCGTCACCGGCGACATTTTGGCGGGGGACACGGTGAGCAAGGGCTCAATTCCGCTGTCCGGCAGCACGAGGGTCAGGACATCTGCCCGGGCATAGATGACGATCACACCAAAGCTCTGAAACAGGCCGCTGAGTTGATCCAAAGGAAGCCCACTCTCCGTCTTCTGGCTGCCAAGTCGTTGCAGGCCAAGCGCCGCAGGTATCACTGACCACGACAATGCCTCGCTACTCAAGTCACCCGGCCAGTAGGCATCGTTCATCAGTTGTTCAAGTCCTGGGTTGTTGGCTGACTCAACCGTGGTGGCGTCCAGTACCGCGACAGGATAGCCAAAATCGACCAAAGTGGAACATAGACTCCACAGCAAAGGCAATTCACCCTGCTGGTCGCCGTGACTGGCCATGGCAATGACGCGGGGTGCAGCTTGCTTCGCAATGCCACGCAGACCAGCACCCTGATTGACGCACATTTCAAGCATCAAGGCGTCCTGGTATCGATGCGCTTTGCGGGGTAAAGAAGAAGTCTAAATCTGAAGCCTTGGGATCAAAAGCAGATTTTCCGGGTGCGCGCATGGACATGCGAACCAGTTTGGCGGCGTCCGCCGATTCCCAGTCCTCCGGCACTTTTTGGCCCATGGTGACACCGCGCAAGACCAGTTGGTGGCGTATGCAGGCATCCAGCGCCGGCCCCAGTTTGACGGCCTCGTCGATTTTCGAAAGAATGGCCTGTTGGACCCCGGTGGATTTGAAGGACGAAACCGCGTCATCCAGCGTGTCGCCGTGACCACCCGCGTTGAGAACCAGCAGGCGTTTCACGCCGGGCAAATCGAGAACATCAAGCATGTTCCGTTTGCGGGGGTCGTTTGGTGCGAGTCCCGTCGTGTCAATCAGGACCATTTTTTTATTGACCAGCAGGTTCAGCAGATCTTGCAGGGCCGCGCGGTCATGTGCCAGGTGGGCGACAACGCCCATCATCCGGCCGTAAGCCCGCAGTTGTTCGTGAGCGCCAACGCGGTAGGTGTCCATGGTGATCATTCCGACGCTGCTGGCGCCGTAGGTCCGGGCGCACAGACCTGCCAGCTTGGCCGCGGTGGTGGTCTTTCCAACACCAGTGGCGCCAACCAGGGCATAGGTGCCGCCCTCTTCATGCACGGGGCGAGAAGCGGCATCAGTTTTCAGGTTGCGTTCCAGAATGCTCATGACCCAGCGTACGGATTCAGCGGCGCCGATACCTTCGGGCATGCGCTCCAAAATAGTCCGTGCCAGCGTGGGCGAGTAACCCGCCCGAATCATTTTCAGCATCATATTGGACTGAATCGGATTCTGGCGCGCTTGGCCAAGCCAGGTCAGCGTGTTGAAGCGGTCTTCAAACAATTCCTTCATGGCATGCAGCTCATCCACAATGCCTTGAGATAAGGCCGGTGTTTGGGTTGGGGCCTGGGCCGCTGGTGAAATTTGCACTGGTGCATCTTTAATTGCTGGCTCTGGCTCAGGTTGTGTCTGTATCGGTGCTGACCGAGCACTTAGTACCTGCGGACGGGCTTGTGCTGCCTCATCTCCCTCTGTGATGTCTGACCGACCTGTCATGGCCTCATGCCGGCGGCGGAGCATCCGTTCGCGCACATAGTTCTGAAACGACAGCGTACTCATGGCCAATTGCGCGGCGTCATCTGCCACCGGATTTCTCGACTGGGGTGCATCTGGTGCTGCTTGCCGCGTGGGGAGTGCTTGCGCTTTGCCCCTGTTTGCAAATGATTCCGAGCGATCCAGTGCGGCCAATGTGTTTTCAGCGGTTGCGACCACCTCAACACCGGACGGGGTGGACCGGTTTGACAGAATCAGGGTGCCGTCGCCAAAAGCGAGTCGTGCCTTGGCCAGCGCCTCGCGAGACGTTGGGGCAGAAAAGCGTTGAATATTCATGATGCTCCTCGGAGAATCGGACCGATACGGATAGTGTGCGATTCAGGAATTTCGCTGTGTGCGAGTACTTGAAGCCGTGGCGCTACGCGACGCACCAAGCGGGCGATCGCGCTGCGAATTTGATCTGGCACCAGCAGACATGCCGGAATGCCAATTTCTTCCTGTTTGAGTGCCACCTCTGCGGCGGTTCGGGTAAATATCTCGGCCACACCGGGGTCCAGCGCTGGCCCAGACGCATTGCCAAGGGCCTGCACCAAAAGCCGTTCAAGAGCTGGGTCAATGGCAATGACGTTAAGTTCACGGGTCGGGCCGTAGATTTGCTGCACGATTGCCGGGGACAAAGCAATCCGCACCCGACGTGCCAACTCGGCCGGGTCTGTCACCGTGCCTGCATGCTCGGCCAGGGACTCGATGATGGTGCGGATATCGCGGATGTGCACAGATTCATCCAGCAGCAACTGCAGGACTTTCTGGAAAACAGCGATGGATACCATTTTGGGGACTACTTCTTCAATCAGTTTAGGAGCCAGTTTGCTCACATGGTCAACAAGTTGTTGGGTCTCGGTTCGGCTTAATAACTTGGAGGCCTGAACTTGCATCAAGTGTGACAAATGGGTGGCCATGACAGTCTCGGAATCAACCACGGTAAACCCGGCCATTTGTGCGGCTTCCTTCTGACGTTCGTCGATCCAGTGTGCTGGTAAACCGAAAGCCGGGTCCGTGGTGGCGGTGCCAATCAAGGGGGTTGTAATGCCGCCTGGGTTAATCGCGAGGAACATTCCGGGGAACGCTTCGCCTTCGCCTGCAATGACGCCGCGCAGGGTAATGCGATAGCCGCTGGGTTTCAGCTCAAGGTTGTCGCGCACATGAACGGATGGCGGTAAAAAACCGACCTCTTGCGCAAACTTGCGGCGTACGCCCTTGATGCGGGTCAGCAAGTCGCCCTGACGGTTTTTGTCGACCAGCGCGATCAGCCGATAGCCTAACTCAAGCCCCAACTGGTCGACTGGTTGCAGGTCATCCCAAGTGGCTTCGCCATCAGACGCGACAATGGGCGCAATCGTTTCTGGGTCTGGCGGGATTGGCTTGTGCGCAAGAACCCAGGCCGCATAGCCAAGTACACCGGAAATGCCTAGAAACACAACGTGTGGCATGCCCGGAATGACGCCAAGAACACCCATGATGACCGCGGTAATTCCCAGAACACGAGGCGAAATGAACATCTGCTCGACGATCTGGCGGCCCAGGTCCTGGTCCTTGCCGACGCGTGACACCACCATGGCTGCTGCTACCGAGATCAAGAGACCCGGAATCTGTGCCACCAGCGCATCGCCAACGGCTAGCAGAATGTAGGTATCGGCCGCCTGTGAGGCGGTCAAGCCATGTTGTAAAACCCCCACCATAAAGCCGCCAAAAATATTGATCAGCAAAATCAGAATGCCGGCCACGGCGTCGCCGCGAACAAATTTGGAAGCGCCATCCATGGAGCCAAAAAAGTCAGCTTCTTCAGAAACCTCTGCACGGCGGCGCTTGGCTTCTTTTTCATCAATCAGCCCAGCATTCAAATCAGCGTCCACCGCCATCTGCTTGCCCGGCATGGCATCCAATGCAAAGCGGGCAGACACCTCGGCGATACGCTCTGCACCTTTGGTCACCACTACAAAGTTAATCACCACTATGATCGAAAAAACAATCAGGCCGACCGCAAAGTTGCCACCAATCAAAAAGTGACCAAAGGCTTCAATCACGGCACCGGCCGCACCGGGACCGGTGTGGCCTTCAAGCAGCACCACGCGGGTAGACGCCACATTGAGCGATAGCCGCATCAGCGTGGTGAGCAATAGCACCGCGGGGAATGCTGCAAAATCGAGCGGGCGAATCATGTAGGCCGCCACCATCATCACGATCAAAGCCACCGAGATATTGATCGTGAAGAAGGTGTCCAGCATCCACGACGGCATCGGCAACACCATCATGGCCAGAATAGCCACCACCAGCAGCGGTGCGGCGGCGCCTTTAATCAGTGCCGCATTGCCGCCAAACCAGTTTTGTAACGATTTGAGTTGTGGATTCATGGTGCGGGCGTGCTGGCAATCACCTTGGAAAAGGGATCAAGTTCAGGCGGAACAAAAGGGAGCGGTGGCTCGCCTGGCATGGGGCCGTCGCCGCGCATGGCAGCTTTGAGCCGGTAAATATAGGCCAGTACCTGGGCCACGGCGGTATACAAACTTGCGGGGATGTCCTGATCAAGCTCTGCATTGGCGTACAGGGCTCGCGCCAGCATCGGCGATTGCAACACCGGGATGGCGTTGTGTTTGGCGATGTCCCTGATCTTCATGGCGAGCAAATCGGCACCTTTCGAGACCACCTGTGGCGCACGCATGGTTTTATCGTCGTATTTGATGGCGACCGCAAAATGGGTTGGGTTCATCAGCACAAAGTCTGCCTTGGGCACGGCGCCAATGCTGTTGCCTTGGGCAATCTCGCGCTGCCTTTGGCGCATTTTTCCCTTCATTTCAGGGTTGCCATCTGACTCCTTGTGCTCCTGCTTCATTTCTTCCTGAGACATCTTCAGTCGGGACTTGTGCAAAAAATTCTGGAGCGGCACATCCACCATGGCAACTAGCAATATGACCAGCAGCAATAAACCCATACCCGAGGTCAGCCACTCTGTCAAATGACGAATGGCCGCCGTTGAGGGTTGCAAAATCAACATGGCAATTGAGTAAATACTGGAGCTGAGATAAGTCGTCCCCAGTGCGAAAAGCACCACGGTTAGAAACGTCATTTTCAACACTTCTGTGAACTTGTCTTTGGTGAACATGCGGCCGAATCCTGCCAATGGATTCAGGCGGCTAAAGTCGGGCATGACCGGCTTCAAGCTGATGATCCAGCCGCCGGCCGCCACAGTGCTTATCATCACCACTGTGGTGACGATAGCCGCAAAAATAACACTTCCCAACAGGCCTATGGTCACCATGTCTTGCAGGCGCGTCAGCATGGTTTCCGTTTGCGCTACTGAGGAGGCGTCAAACGTTAGTTGTTGGCGCAGGTGCAGTTTCAATCGGTCAAACATCAGCGGTGCCAGTGCCATCAAACTCAGGGCGCCTGCACCTAATACTGCCAAATGCGTCAAATCACGTGAGCGTGCAACTTGACCGTCAGCTCGCGCTTTTTGAAGCTTCCGCTCGGAGGCTGGTAAATTGCGGTCCTGACTTGATTCCATGGTGGGGCGGCTGTTAAGTTCCCACCATTGTCGTAAGCCGACCTGTTAACTAAAGGCTGATAAGAGGGGGTTTAACCCACCACTTCAGAACCCCAGGCTTGCCAATAAATCGTCAACTTCAGATTGACCTGACACGACTTCGGTGTTGCCCACGGGGTTGACAACGGGCCCTGATAAGGCTGGCTTGTATTCAGTGGCTGGCACCGGGGCTGCTGCTTTAACAACCACCTCCGCCGGGGCGGTCTGAATCAATAATTGAATCAACTGCACTTCAATGTCGGCAACCAGGTTGATAACCTTGGCAATGACTTGACCTGTCAGATCGTGAAAGTCTTGAGCCATCATGATTTCCGTCAGATGTTGATCAATCTTTTGGGTGGATTGTTCAACATCAGTGATGAAGTTCATTACATGACCTTTTGCCACGGCACTTACCGGGTCTTTGACGATCAAGGCGCCAATACGTCGGGTTTCCGCCGCTACATGATCGTGTTGTGCCTTGGCTTGGTCAACTCTGTTCAGTACTTTTTCGGCGGCTTCCCCGGTAAGGCGTGCAATATAGGAGAGACGACTTTTGGCATCCGGTATTTCGCCCGTCAAGCCCTTGACCTTGTCAGTCAGACCCAGTCCATTGAGCGCGTCATGCAATTGACGCGTCAGCTTTCCGATAGTTTGATGCACATCCGGTGTGACTGCAATACTCGCGGCAAGACTTGGGTTAATGCTTTGCATAGAACTCACTTCAAGCCCATCTTGGTGAGGATAAGGCTGACTTTGTCTTCCAGCGTGGCTTTGGTAAAGGGTTTGACAATGTAGCCAGCAGCACCTTGTTGGGCTGCCATCACGATGTCTTCTTTTCGTGCCTCTGCCGTCACCATCAGAACGGGGATGTGTTTGAGCTTTTCATCTTTCTTGATTTCCATCAGCAGCTGAAAGCCGTTCATGTTGGGCATGTTGATGTCGCTGACGACAAAGTCAAAATTGCTGTTGCGCAATTTATGCAATGCCGCCACGCCATCTTCAGCCTCATCGGCCTCTGTGTAGCCACTTTCCTTGAGCAGGTTGCGCACAATCCGCCGCATGGTGGAAAAGTCATCAACAACCAAAAACCGAAGCTCATTTGCCATGTGACACCCTTTCAATGGCGTTTGTTTGAACTGTTATTTGTATGTACCGAATCATGATGTCTCAATGTTATTGGCTAACCGCCGGTGTGACTGCTGCTTCAGGCTCTGGGGTTGTTGTGACTGGCGCTCGCGCCGTTCCCATGAGCCGCTCTTCGGCTTCACGCGTCATCACGGTAATACTGATTCTACGGTTCGCCGGGCTTAATGGATTGCTTGCATCCAGCAAGCTGCTGGATGACAAGCCAACCACCCGAGCCAGCTTGTCGTCGGGCATACCGGCCGCAACCAACTCCCGCCGTGACGCATTGGCCCGATCAGATGAAAGCTCCCAGTTGCTGTAGCCCCGTTCGGCGCTGCTATATGGTGATCGGTCTGTGTGACCATCCAGACTGATTTTGTTTTCAACACCGTTTAAGGCAGCCCCGATTTCTCTCAGAATGTCCCGCATGTAGGGTTTAACTGATGCACTGCCGCTGTCAAACATGGGGCGTTTTTGATCATCAACGATCTGTATCTGCAGGCCGTCCGGTGTCGTATCCAGCCTGATTTGCGAACTGTACTCGGCAAGTTTCACGTTATTGGAGATGACCGCGCTAATCTTTGCGCTCAGTGCCGCCAATTTTTTAGAGTCTTGCTTGGCTACTTCGGCTTTCATGGCTTCTGCTGCCGCTTTCTTTTGAATGGGATCGCTTCCGTCGCCGCGGCGGGACTGGCCGCTTTTCTGAGTCAGATCAGCGCCGCCACCGGGGAGGATGCTGTTGCTGGCGCCCGCGCCACTGCCGCCCATCATGGACACCTTGAGCGGTGCGGTGAAGTAATCAGAAAGTCCTTTTTTGTCGCCTTCTGAGGTGGACCCTAACAACCACATAAGCAAGAAAAAAGCCATCATGGCCGTCACAAAGTCGGCGTAGGCAATCTTCCAAGCCCCGCCATGCACGGAGTGGCCCGCTTTTTTTATCCTCTTGACGATGATTGGTTGCAGCTTTTTAGCGTCGGTAGCCATATCAATCCAGCGTTAGCCTATTTTTTGCCACGCACATAACTTTCCAGTTCGATAAAAGTAGGGCGTTCGGTCGAAAAGAGCACTTTGCGACCAAATTCAATCGCCGTCGAAGGGTTGTAGCCCTGCATGCTGGCCAACAGCGTGGTCTTGATGCACTGCAATTCTTTGGCGCTGTCTTCTGTCTTCTGCTCCAGCAGTCCACCCAAGGGCTCAACCACACCATAAGCCAGCAGAATCCCCAGAAAAGTACCTACCAGGGCGGATGCAATCATGCCGCCCAGCACCGCCGGTGGCTGTCCGACCGAACCCATGGTGTTCACCACCCCCAAAACGGCCGCAACAATACCAAATGCTGGCAAGGCCCCGGCCAACCGTGCAATGGCGGCGATGGGCGCGTGCGCCTCGGCATGGTGCGTGTCAATTTCGCTGTCCATCAGGGATTCAATCTCATGGGCGTTCAGATTGCCCGAGACCATCATGCGCAGGTAATCGGTCATGAACTCCACCACATGATGGTCGCTGCCAACGGTGGGGTATTTATTGAATATCTCTGAACCGTGGGGGTCTTCAACATCCTTCTCAATGGCCATCAAGCCCTCCTTGCGGGCTTTTTGCAGGATGTCATAGAGCAAGGCCATCAGTTCCAGATAGCGTGCCTTGGTGTACTTGGATCCTTTGATCGCCTGCGGAATGAGCTTGATCGTGGCCTTCAGCACCTTGGGCTGGTTGTTGACCGCGAAAGCGCCCAGTGCACCACCAAAAATCGTGATCAACTCAAACGGTAAAGCCTTGAGAATCACCGCGATGTTGCCACCGTGAAAGATGTACACACCAAAGATGCAACCCATGGAAACCACATAACCAACAATAACGATCATGGTTTTACAGAGTCAAGATGAAGGGTGGCAGCCATATATTTGGCAACTAAATGTTGCGTTTGTGAATTTTATGGAACAAACGTGCGAGCCAAAAAATAGAAAAGGGCCCCAAAGGAGCCCTTTAATAAGTGCTTACGTATCAGAGCGCTCAGTGTAGCAATATCCCTCCGGCGCTGGCGCTTTTACCGGCGCGAGCGGGAGGGGTGCACAAGCCGCACTCAAAGTGACGTGCATTCTCGTACGGATTGGTTACAAAATGGCCGCCACATTTGGAGCATTTGGTGCGTCCGAGCATGTTGTTGTTCACAAACTTCACCAGACGCCAAGCCCGGGTGATGGACAACAGCGGCTCCAGCCCACACGCCGCAATCTGTTCGGTGTAAAGCCTGAACGCTTTCATGATCGCGTCAATGTCTTCCAGTGCGCTGACCTTGCTTACATACTCGTAGGTGTTTAAAAACAACGACGCGTGAATATTGGGCTGCCAAGTCAGAAACCAGTCGGTTGAAAACGGAAGTTGTCCCTTGGACGGCGAACGTCCGGCCACCTCTTTATACAGACGCAGCAAGCGTTCGTAAGACAGATCGGTCTCGCTTTCCAGCACCTGCAGACGGGCACCCAGTTGAATCAGCGCGACAGCCCGCTCAACCTGCTTGGAATCATTTAAAACGCTTTTGGTGGCCATGGTGATCTCCTTACATCGCCTCGGCGAAGCGCCCGGCCATCAAAATACTGGCATGCAGCTTGGTGGTGGCGTCGTTGTCCACTTTGTTCACCGTATTGTTGGTCAACAGATTCCACACAATATCGTCATCCATGCGAAAGCGGCACAGCAGCATATTGTTGGAAGCCATTTTCAGGATCTGCCCAGGGGAGAGCGTGGCAATGAGCGCCGCCGACTCTTCGGAAATGCCCAGCCGGAACAAAGCAGTGGCCTTGTCATTACGAATCAGGTTTTGCGCCAGCATGAGATAAGTCAGGTTGGCATCGCGGATTTCTGCGGAGAGTTGTTCGTCTGTCATTTTCGGCTCCAATTTTGGGCAAGACCCTGTAGGGACCGCGATGGCGTTGATTCTACGGGCGTTAGCTACTGTTTTTATAGCATCCGTAAGAGATATCTTCATCACGATGGAGTTGATTTTGAACTTGACCCCGGAAAACTTGAATCGGCATCTGCCTGTTCGGGGTGTCAGGGCTTTGACGCGAGCACGTAAGGGAAATTCTTACAGACTGCTGTGCGTAGAATAGATTGTGTCAATGAAGCGATCAACACCTCCTGTAAGGCAGCTCAATTCTGGCGTTTGGTCATGACTCCAATCCGATACTCTCGGGTCGTCAATGAAGTTCAATCACAACATGCCTACCCACCCCTACACAGTGAAGCCGATGTCATGAAAGCAGTCATCTTGGCGGGTGGTTTTGGCACTCGAATTGCCGAAGAAACCCACCTCAGGCCCAAACCCATGATTGAGATTGGCGGTAAGCCCATCTTGTGGCACATTTTGAAGATGTATTCCGCGCATGGTGTCAATGAGTTTGTGATTTGTTGCGGTTACAAGGGCTACGTTATCAAAGAATATTTCGCCAATTATTTTTTGCACATGTCAGATGTCACCTTTGATATGGCTAGCAACCACATGGAGGTTCACCATAAACATGCTGAGCCTTGGCGCGTGACGCTGGTAGACACCGGTGATGACACCCAAACCGGCGGTCGGCTCAAGCGCGTGGCCGATTACGTGAAAGGTGATGATGCGTTTTGCTTCACTTACGGTGACGGCGTCTCCGATGTTGATATTTCCCAATTGATCGCTTTTCACAAACGGCATGGAAAGCTGGCCACTATCACCGCTGTGCAGCCCCCCGGCCGATACGGTGCCCTGCAAATGGCGGGCTCCCTTGTGCAAGGTTTTACCGAAAACCCCAGAGGCGATGGTGGACTGATCAACGGCGGTTTTTTTGTTATGTCCCCTCGCTGCTTAGATCGCATTGCGGATGACAGTACCAGTTGGGAGGGGGACCCGCTTTCGGGATTGGCCGCAGACGGCGAATTAATGGCTTTTGAGCACAAGGGTTACTGGCAACCCATGGATACTTTGCGCGAAAAAAACATGCTTGAAGCGCTTTGGCTGTCGGACCGAGCCCCGTGGAAGGTGTGGTGATGTTGCCCAGCGCTGCCTTTTGGCATGGCAAGCGCGTCTTGCTCACTGGGCACACCGGTTTCAAGGGGGCATGGCTAGCTCTGTGGTTACAGCGCTTGGGTGCGGATGTGACCGGCATCGCCTTGCCGCCCACTACACAGCCCTGTTTATTTTCCTTGTTGAGCAAAATGCCGTGGATGTCCAGTCATACCTGCGATATCCGGGACGCGCAAGCGCTCCGGGCACTGGTGCATGCGTCTCGCCCTGAGATCGTTTTGCACTTGGCTGCACAGGCGCTAGTGCGCACCGGCTACAAGCAGCCGCTTGAAACTTTT
>Ga0209100_1000082_pt1 | contig 123992 bp, 114 predicted proteins | sample lystaG_FD_185480 | JGI IMG/M metagenome (GOLD analysis project Ga0209100, IMG submission 185480) | Glacier valley bacterial and archeal communities from Borup Fiord, Nunavut, Canada, to study Microbial Dark Matter (Phase II) -... | ecosystem: Environmental > Aquatic > Freshwater > Ice >...
GTGGCCGCCGCGGGGCTGAAATTGCCGGCGAACATCAATCGCAATATTCTGTTTACGTGCCTGGGTTCCCCAACCAAGCCGGTGTTTGACATTACCGGACCGGTTCCATTGCAGCAAGGCGACAAGTTGCTGCTGTGCTCGGACGGCCTGTGGGGTAGCCTGACGGATGAGGACATTACTTACCATCTCGGCCATAAACCGGTGAGTGAAGCGGTCCCCGATCTGGTGGAAAAGGCGCTGGCCAAAGCGGGTGACAACAGTGACAACGTGACCTGCATCGCCATGGAGTGGGAAACCCCCGACGGGTTCGAGTCAACGCGGGGCAGTATTTCAACCGATACCGTCAGCGATGGTGTTTTTGCCTCGACGGTCCAGGCGGGCTGGCTTGACTCCTCTATCGAGGATATGGACGACGCCGCCATTGAGCGGTCCATCGCTGAAATCAACGAGGCGATCCGCCGGTCGGCTGCCAAAAAGAGCTGATACCACTGGGGCGTTGTCCCCGACTGATTGAGAGAAACCATGAGTGAATTTTTAAGAGGCGGCGCGCGTGCCGCAGACCAACTGCGACCGGTGCGCATCACGCGCAGCTACACCATCCATGCCGAAGGTTCGGTCTTGATCGAATTTGGTGCCACCAAAGTGCTTTGCACCGCGTCGGTCGAAGAAAAAGTGCCTGGTCACAAAAAAGGCAGTGGCGAGGGCTGGGTCACAGCCGAATACGGCATGTTGCCGCGCGCCACCCACAGCCGCAACGACCGCGAGGCCGCCCGTGGCAAGCAAAGCGGCCGCACCCAGGAAATTCAGCGCCTGATCGGGCGCTCCATGCGCGCCGTGTTTGACCTCAGCAAGCTGGGCGAACGCACGATCCATCTGGACTGTGATGTGCTGCAGGCGGACGGCGGTACCCGCACCGCCGCCATCACCGGTGCTTTTGTCGCCGCACAGGATGCCGTCACCCTGCTGATGGCGCAGGGCAAATTGCTGGAATCGCCGATTCGCGACCATGTGGCGGCCATCTCGGTCGGCATCGTGCAAGGCACTCCTTTGCTGGACCTGGAATACACCGAAGACGCGGCCTGCGATACCGACATGAATGTGGTGATGACCGGGGCCGGTCATTTCGTGGAAGTGCAGGGCACGGCCGAAGGCGCGGCATTTACACGCCTGGAAATGGATGCCTTGCTGGCATTGGCCGAAAAAGGTATCAGCGACCTGGTCGCGCTTCAAAAACATTCACTATTAAATTAATAGCTATCTACGCATATTAGACGGGGGCTAAAGCCTTATTTCATGAAAATTGTTCTGGCGTCCAACAACCAAGGTAAATTGGCCGAACTGCGCGCCCTATTTACACCCCTGGGGCTTGATCTGGTGGCGCAAGGCGACCTGGGCATTCCCGAGGCCGCTGAGCCGTTTCACACCTTTGTCGAGAATGCGCTGGCCAAGGCCCGGCACGCCGCGCAACTCAGCGGCATGCCCGCCGTGGCGGACGATGCCGGCTTGTGCGTCGATGCCTTTGGCGGCTTGCCGGGGGTCGATACCGCTTATTACGCCACCCAGTTCGGCTATGAAAAAGGCGATGACAACAACGTGCGTGCCCTGCTGGAGCAAATGCGCGGCGTGGACAATCGGCGCGCCGCGCTGGTCAGCACCTTGGTGGCAGTGCGCTCAGCGCAAGACCCCGAGCCGCTGATTGCGGTCGGTCGCGTGGTGGGCGAGATTGCGCGCGCTCCGGTGGGCGGCAACGGTTTCGGTTTTGACCCGGTGATGTACATCCCCAAGTTTGGCCAGACTTTTGCCCAATTGCCGATTGCGGTCAAAAATGCCAACAGCCACCGCGGGCAGGCGGCGCGGGCCATGGTGAAACTGATGCGTGAGCGTTGGCTGTAAAACGGGCGGTACGGACGATGATTCCTATTATTTCAAGCGCCAGCGCAGCCGAGGCCCCGGCGCCCCACGACCTGCAACACTACATGCGACCGGGCACGCTGCAGTTTGCGGCCTTGCCGCCGTTGTCGCTCTACATCCACCTGCCCTGGTGCCTCAAGAAGTGCCCCTATTGCGACTTCAACTCGCACGAAATGCGCGCAGCCGAGCTGCCCGAGCAGCGCTACCTGGATGCCTTGATGGCCGATCTGGAAGCGGCTCTGCCGCTGATCTGGGGCCGCACGGTGCACACTATTTTTATCGGTGGCGGCACGCCCAGCCTGTTTTCACCCGAGGCCATTGATCGTCTGCTGGGCGGCATTCGGGCGCGCCTGCGGCTGGAGCCTGATTGCGAGATCACGCTGGAGGCCAACCCGGGGACGTTCGAGAAAGACCGTTTCCGGGCCTTCCGGTCCGCCGGCGTCACTCGCCTGTCGGTGGGGGTGCAGAGCTTTAACGATGACTTTTTACAGAAGCTGGGCCGGGTGCATGACCGCGCGCAAGCGCTGGCGGCGGTAGAGGAAGCGGCGCAGGCTTTTGATACCTTCAATCTGGACATCATGTACGCCCTGCCGGGTCAGACGCTGGCCGACTTGAAGCAGGACATGGCCACGGCACTGGCGCTGGCACCCTCGCACATTTCGATTTACCACCTCACCATCGAGCCCAACACCTATTTCGCCAAGTTTCCGCCCGTGATCCCCGAGGAAGATACGGCCTACGACATGCTGGATCTCATCACCGACATGACGGGGGAGGCCGGCCTGTACCGCTATGAAGTGTCGGCCTACGCCCGTGACGGGCACCGCTGCCATCACAACCTCAACTACTGGCAGTTTGGCGACTACCTGGGCTTGGGCGCGGGGGCGCACAGCAAGCTCAGTTTTGCCCATCGGGTGGTGCGGCAAGTGCGCTTTCGCGAGCCCCGGCTTTACATGGAAAAAGCCCTGGCCGGCCACTGTCTGGCGCAAGAGGAGGAGGTCAGCCGGGCGGACTTGCCGTTTGAGTTCATGCTGAATGCCTTGCGTTTGAAAGACGGTTTTAGTTTGCAGCAGTTCTCGGAGCGCACCGGTTTGGCCATTACCGCCATTCAAAAAGGGCTGGAAGAGGCGGAGCGCAAAGGCTTGATTGAGCGTGACTTTGCCCGCGTCAAACCGAGCGTGCGGGGTTTTGACTTTCTGAACGACTTGCAGTCTTTGTTTTTGCCACCCCACGCCTGAGTTTCTCTGAGGCTGTGGCGCAGCCGCGCTATAGTCTGTTCGAACAAGGGAAGGGCTGAACGATGTTCTCGGTATATAGCATGGCGGGTAAGTTGTTTCGTGGCTCGCTGGAGCAGTTGCGTCAGGTTGGCGGTGTCAGCGCGGTTGCCCGTAACAATGCTATTCAGGCCGTTGGGCGTGATGGGCGTGATGCCCAATCCGCTTTCCCCGGCGCCTTTGCCGGGCCTGCGCAGCCCGCCCCTAGCGACGAGGCGCATCGCACCGCACTGGCGGCTTACGCCCAGACCCAAAAGGTGGTGTTGGAGCGCCAGCCCCTGACGCAGGTGGAGGCCTTGATGAGTCGCACCGTCATCTCCATTCCGCACACCGCAACGGTGCTGGAGGCGTGGCAAATCCTCGCCCGTCAGGGTGTGGGTCAGGCGCCGGTGGTGAATGAGGCGGCGACGCTGGTGGGTTTGTTGTCGCGTGCCGACTTGCTGCGCCCCGATCTTCTGCCTGGACCCGACAGCAATGCGCTGGCGTGGCGGGCCTTGCTGGCGCAAAGCGTCTCGGACATCATGACGACGCCGGTGCCGAGTGTGGCGCCGGAGACCGATATCCGGCACGTGGCACGCGTTCTGCTGGACACCGGTTTGCCGGGGCTGCCGGTGGTGGACGAGGAGGGTCTTCTTACCGGTTTTGTGTCGCGGTCCGACATCTTGCGCGCGGTCGTGACCGAGCCGCCGTTGGATCTCTGGGGCTAGTCATTGCGCTTGAGTGAATTGCTAAAGAGACAAGATGGCAATTCAGCCGGCACGGTACTTTGGGAGTCTGTTGCCGGTCCACGGCTTTGCGCCGATAAGGAGTCTTCCCACAACGCCCATGCCGTATCGCTATCAGACTCGCTGGCCTCCGGTACCGGTATCGGATCGTGCACTGCGTAGAGATGAACGCCTGAAATACCAAGCTCTGCAGGCGATTTCCGAGTGACTTCTTTGTCCATGAAACCTTCACCTTTATTTCACAATAGCCAGCAACTGCATCTCAATCCTGCCGGATTGGTCCCAGGAGGCAGTCTGTCCTGAGTCACTCAACATCAATTGATTTTTGTCAAGCTATCAAGAAAGACCTGTTGTGTTCAGCGTTCATGCGGATAAGCGGCGAATAGGGCTTCTCATCGCAATTTTTCACGAGAAGCAAGGTTGTCAAATGGTTGATTGCCGCTTGATGGGCAGGCGCAAGGTCAGACGCGTGCCCATAGCGCTTGAATCCCAATCTATTTCAGCCCCAATCGATTCGGCCCGGCGCATTTGATTGTTTAGCCCTCTGCCTGTGGTGCTGAGTCCCTGGGCGACATCAAAACCCTGCCCGTTGTCGGTCACCGTGACCACCACCCATTCGGTAGCAACGCCGGTTGCAACACGAATTTCTGTGGCCTGCGTATGCTTGATGATGTTGGTAAATGTCTCTTGCAAAATGCGAAGAATATGCAGTGCATTGCGGGGGTCAATCCAGTCCAGTGCGGGCACGTTTTCAATCTCCCAGCGCAGCGTCAGACCTGCGTTTTCCAGGCGCGGCCCCAAGCGAAAGCGCAGGGTCGCCAGCAACAACAGCAAATCGGCCTGTACCGGCTCCATCGCGTCGATGGCCAACTTCAGGTCGTCAATGCAGCCTTTGAGCACATCGGCCACCATCGGCGCGTCAAGTCGGCCCTTTTCCACCTCCAACAGCGCTGTGCGCAACGAAGAGCCCATGCCGTCGTGCATATCCTGCATCATGCGCTGGCGCTCATCGGTCAGCGTTTGGCGGTGCGCAATATCACGCTGACTCCGGTGTATTTTCAGTAATTCGGCTTCACGGGCCTGCAAGCGCAACTCCAGACCGGCGTTCACCTGCGTGACTTCATCAATCGCCCCCACATAGCGGTGGAACATGATTTTCAAAAAGAGAACGAACGCCACAATATTGGTGTACGGTCCCAGATAAATGCCTTCAATATCAATTCGGTTGCTTTGCAGCAACCAGTCATACAGCCAGAACAGCATGCCCATCAAACACCAACCGCTCAGCAGCATGCCGTCTCGGGAGTGAACGCGTTGTGATTGGTAAAACCCCACCATGCCAACTGTCGTTCCCATGGCCATCAAGAAAACATAGGCGAGCGGCGACAGCAAATACACATTGGGCAACGTGGACATAAAAGGCAAGGTGATGATGCTCAGCCCCAGCGTGATCACGACAACGACCCGGTTCAACTTGGACGACGGACGTCGGTGCAGATAATTCAGAAAAAAATGGACGACAGCCACTAACCAAAATAGCGAATTGATGGTCAACCAGCTGAACCATTCGTCCGAAAGCAGCAGCCGATTCACGCCAACGTGGTAATGCAAAGTACGCAGAAAAGAAGCCAGCGACACGTAGAAAAAAAGCAAATACAAGGCTTCACCCCGGCGACGAAACCACACCGACACTGAAAACAGTCCCGCCATCAAAAAAGCAGCACTGCTCGTGAACGGCAGCTGGACTTGCAGCAAGTCGCGCAGGTGGTAGCGCCAACTCAAGCTTGAACCTTCTCCCAACCACACTGTAGAGATTCCCCCGCCGGAGTCGCGCGGTCGCTCAATGCGCAGCAATATCTCACGGGGCGTCACCGCATTAGCGGTTTCGTCCAACGCAATCCACAGAGGAATATTCCAGCCGTTCCAGAATATGTTGGCGTGCGATTGGTAGAGCAAGCGGCTGTCGCCATACACCGCAATCTGGCCATCGGTTTTCCAGCGCGGAATATAGAGATAACGCGGACTGACGGGCGCTGCCAGTTTGGGCACTGGCAAGCGGTACCAGGTCACCACAGTCGGTGGACCGAGGGCATCACCCTGATCGGCGTTCGGCAGCAACTGTCGAGGCAGGGCGTGGGGCAGTGTGACGACTTGCCAGTCTCCCTTTAAATCAGCCGCGTTAGCCTCATAAGGCGGCGGCGCATAACCGTGGCCTTCAATGACCAGTGTCTCTGCCGTCGTCATGTGCAGCGGCTCCTCGGCCTGTACCGCCGGATGCCACAGGATGCCACACCACAGCAGCACCAGCCAGATATTGCGTGCCCAGGCCCAGGGCTCAGTCATCCAGTAGCCCTTGATTTCGCGCCTCGTAAATCGCCTCGGCTTTGGAGCTCACTTCAAGTTTGCTGTAAACGCGCCGGACAAAGGTCAACACCGTGTGCCGCGTCACCGCCATCAGATTGGCAATCTCATCGGCCGTGAAGCCTTTGGTGATGAACTCCAGCACCTGCTGCTCACGGGCCGACAAGGCGGCGCGGGGTTTTTCAGGGCTGGTGTGTCCGATGGCGGCGTCTTGTTTGCCAGGGTGCACAAAGCGCATCAGAATCTGGCGCGCAATCAGCGGGCTGATCGGGCTGCCGCCCGCATGCAGACTGCGAATCTCGGTCAACATGCTTTGCGGTGCACTGTCTTTGAGCAAGTAACCCGCCGCCCCTGCCTCCAGCGACTGCATGACGTGCAACTCATCTCCAAACGCCGTACTGACCATGATGCCGCAACTCGGCCACTTGGCATGCGCGGCGCGAATCACATCAATGCCCGAACCGTCAGGCAGACCCAAGTCCACCAGCAGCACATCCACCGGCTCGCCGTTGAGTGCCTGCAAGCCTTGCGCCCGGGTACTCGCCACTGACAGCAGCGCCATGTCGGGCGCCTTCTCAATCGTTTCCCGCAAGGCTTGCTGAAAATTAACATCATCCTCCACGAGCGCCACGCGGATGAGAGAACGGTTTGAACTTGCTTGCATGGTGGGGGATGGTGCCACACATCTACACCTTTCTGGCCCCCGCCGACGCCCGTTTTGTCCCTAGTTCTAGGGACAGACGGTCGCCTTGTCTTTGATTACTATGAAATGCATCAATTAATTTGATTCATTCAGAAAACGTTATGAATAGCAACCCAGCCATATCGACGTCCCAATTCGAAATCCAGACCGCAATGAAGACTGGGATCGATACACAGCGGCTATCGATCCTGATGATCGGTGACGCAGATTGTCGATTCACATCAGGCGCAGTGACAAGGAGATTAAGGGTTTTCTCCCAAAAACCAGGTCCGTCAAGATCACGGCGTCCCTTTCGCCAGACCCAATACGGCAGTCATTTCACTGTGGCAGCTGACCGCCCCAACTGGATACAGATATCCAAACGAAACAAGCCCTTGGCTTCGTTCCTCCCCATTGGACGGTGTTGAAAGTAGCGTGTTCAAAAAAATCCTGTGTGATCACCGCAACGGTTAATTCCAAAGTTGCCCCTCAGACGTGAACAAGCGAAACCAAAACCAGTACCACTTGAGCCCAAAAAATGAGAATCAACCTTCCGATTACGCAACGCGAGTACCCGCTTTCTGGTACCGAGACGCTGTTGTCCACCACCGATACAAAAGGCCGCATCACTTATGCCAACGCGGCTTTCAGTCGGGCTTGCGGTTTTTCTAGCGAGGAGCTGGTGGGGCAAGCACACAATCTGGTGCGCCATCCGGACATGCCGGTGGAAGCCTTTGCCGACATGTGGCGCAGTCTGAAGGATGGCCAGTCCTGGACGGCACTGGTCAAAAACCGCTGCAAGAATGGTGACCACTACTGGGTGCGTGCCAATGCCTCGCCGATGCGCCGCAATGGTCAGGTGACGGGTTATCTGTCAGTGCGCACCAAACCCTCGCGCGCCGAGATTGAGCCGACCGAAAAGCTGTACCGTCGCGTCAAGGAAGGACAAGCCTCGGGATTGGCCTTTCATCGTGGTTTGGCCATCCGTACCGGCTTCATGCGCTGGGCCAGCGCGTTGCAACTATTGCCAACCGTTTGGCGGGTCCGTTTGCCATTGCTGTTGGTGGGGATGGTCCTGGGCATGAGCTTGGTATTTTCAGGCCTGGCGGGCCTTGGGTTGGCTGCCGTGGGGGCGGCGGTTGCCGTCAGCCTGCTGCTGGCAGACTGGTTCATCGAGGCACAGATTACCTTGCCCTTGCGCAAAATAATGATCATGGCGCAGCAGGTGGCCAGTGGTGAGGCGGCCGACGGCTTGAGTTTTAACCGCTGCGATGACATCGGGTTGATCGCGCGTGCCATCAACCAGGCCGGCTTGAATCTGCATTCTCTGGTTGCTGACGTTTATGAGCAGGCGTCCGGTGTCCAGGTGGCCAGCATGGAGATGGCCACCGCGACCAATGATTTATCGAGCCGGACAGAGCAAGCGGCTTCGAGTCTGGAGCAGACATCCGCCGCGATGGAGCAGCAGACGGCTTCTGTTCATCAGAACTCCGACACAGCGCAGCAGGCCAGCCAGTTGGCGCAGGCGGCCACTGACGTTGCGGCCAAGGGCGGCGATGCCATGGCCAATGTGGCGTCCACGATGACGCTGATCACGGCATCCAGCCGCAAAATAGCCGACATCATCAGCGTGATTGACGGCATTGCCTTTCAGACCAATATTCTGGCTTTGAACGCAGCCGTTGAGGCCGCCCGTGCCGGTGAGCAGGGCCGCGGGTTTGCCGTGGTGGCCAGTGAGGTGCGCAGTCTGGCCGGGCGTTCGGCGGCGGCAGCCAAGGAAATCAAGGGCCTGATTGATGCATCCGTCGGCAATGTCGAAAACGGCTCGAAACTGGTAGCCAATGCCGGTCAGACCATGACTGAAGTGGTTGATCAAGTCAGACAAGTCAGTGATTTGATGGCTGAAATCACCGTGGCGTCGAAGGAGCAGTCCATTGGAATTTCACAAGTTGGTCTGGCCGTCGCCCAACTCGATGAGATGACGCAACAAAACGCGACCATGGTTGAGCAAAACAGTACCGCCGCCATCAGCATGAGCGACCAAGCCCAGCGCCTGGTGGATGCGGTGAAGGTGTTTTCGATTTAGAACGCTAAGTGAGGGGGTCATTGCCTGAAACCTTGCCATGCGCATTTCATGCGGAGTAGCGCTTTTGCGCCCGCTGAGGCCCCATCTACCCAAGACAGGCAATAAAAAACCCTAGGTAAATCAATTACCCAGGGTTTAAATTTGGCGGAAGCGGTGAGATTCGAACTCACGAAACCTTTCGGTTTGCTAGTTTTCAAGACTAGTGCAATCGGCCACTCTGCCACGCTTCCAAGTCGCATATTCTAACGGGCTTGCAGCATGCCTTTGGATTCAATAAAGGCAATTACGTCGGCCAGTCCCGCCAGCGTCTTCAAATTGGTCATGACAAAGGGTTTGAGGCCCTTCGGCCCGGTGCGCATGCGGGTGGTGTCCGCCGCCATCACGTCCAAGTTGGCGCCCACGTAAGGGGCTAGGTCGGTTTTATTGATGACGAACAGGTCACTCTTGGTGATGCCGGGGCCGCCTTTGCGTGGGATCTTTTCACCGGCGGCGACGTCGATGACGTAGATCGTCAGGTCGCTCAGTTCGGGGCTGAAGGTGGCGGCCAGGTTGTCGCCGCCGCTCTCGATGAACACGATATCGGCGTCGGGAAAATCCACCAGCATGCGGTCGATGGCTTCCAGGTTGATGGAGGCATCTTCCCGGATGGCGGTGTGCGGGCATCCGCCGGTCTCGACACCCATGATGCGTTCAGCCGCCAGCGCGCCGCTCTCGGTCAGCAGGCGCTGGTCTTCCTTGGTGTAGATGTCGTTGGTGATGGCGACCAGGTCATAGCGGTCGCGCATGCCCTTGCACAGCATTTCCAGCAGCGTGGTTTTGCCGGAGCCGACCGGGCCGCCGATGCCGACACGCAGCGGCGGTAGCTTTTTGGTGCGATTCGGGATGTGGTGCAGTGCAGACATGGCGGACGCTTTCAGGATCTAAAGAGGCGGGAGTATTGAACTTCATGCTGGGCACTCAGGATCGCCAGCATGGGGGAAAAGGCTTGCCGTTCACTGTCAGCCAACGAGAGGGCGTGGTCGACAGCGCGGGGGATTTCGGCTGTCAAGGCCGAGAGGATGCGTTGCCCGGCGCTTTGGCCCAGCGGCACCGATTTGATGGCCGCTTGCACCATGTTTTCGGCCCAGCCGAAGGCAAAGGTCAGCAGGCAGTCGCGCAACGTGGCCTGGCAGGCACTGGCGGCGAGGGCAAAGGCCAGTGGGTAGGTCGGTTGCAGTTGGGCCAGCGTGTCGATTTGTTCGGCGCGCGCGGTGGTGTGGTTGCGCAGCCACTCCAGCAGGGAGCGGCCCATTTGCTCGGCCTGGGCGCGCAGTTCGCTGCTCTCCCTGGTTTGCAGCACCCAGGTGTTGAGTTCCGCGATGCGCTCGTGGTCGGCGCGCTGCCAGGCCGGCACCGCCTTGGCCAGCACCGCCAAGTCGCCCCGCGCCAGACTCAGATGGAGTTGGTCGAGCAGCCACTCAGTTGCTCCTGATTCTGTAGCTATTCGCGCAGTATCGACGGCGGCTTCAAGGCATTCTGAGTAAGAAAATCCACCAATTGGCAGGGCCGGCGAGGCCAGCCACATCAGTTGCATCAGGCTGGTGCCGCTGCGGGCTGCGGGCAGGTCTCGGCGCCGACGAATGCCGTTGAGCGGATGGCGCGGGAGGGGGCCGGGTGGGCGCATCAGGGGTGGTGGCCGTGCCCGTGGTCGTGATTGCAGCCCGGCCCATGGACGTGCGGCGCCGCGGCGGCAATCGGAATGCTGATGGGCTTGGGTTTTGCGGCTGGCGCCGCAGGGCTGGGGTTGTGCGCCGCGTCATGGGCGTGGGGGGCATGGCTGTGGCCGGTGGCTGAATAGGCGCCACCCTCGGGCTCGAACGCCACGGTCGCTTCGCGCACCGTCAAATGCAGGGCGCGCAGCATGTCGGCCAGCACATGATCGGGCTCGATTTTCAGATGATCGGGTTTGAGTTCGATCGGCACATGGCGGTTGCCCAAGTGGTAGGCGGCGCGCGTCAGGTCAAACGGGCTGCCATGCGCGCTGCAGGTGGTAATCACCAGCACCGGCTGCGCGGCGGCCAGCACTTTGATCAGCGAGCCGTCTTCGGCCACCAGCACGTCGCCACCACGCACCACGGTGCCACGCGGCAGGAAGATACCGAGCGTGCGACCCTGTGAATCGGTGGCGTCAAAACGGCTTTTCTGGCGCACGTCCCAGTCGAGTTCAACGGTGGCGGCGCGTTTGATCAGCACCGGGGCGAGACCGGCGCCTTGCGGCATGAGTTTGGAGATTTGGAGCATCAGAATAAAAAATAGCGTTGCGACATCGGCAAGCTTACCGCCGGATCGCAGGTCAGCAACTGACCATCGGCACGCACGCTGTAGGTCTGGGCGTCAATCTCCATCTTGGGTAGGTAGCTGTTGTGCACCATGTGCTGCTTGCGCACGCCGCGGATGTTCTTGACGGCACTCAAAGTCTTGGCCAGTCCGAAACGCTCCTGGATGCCGGCATTGAGTCCGGCCTGCGATACAAAGGTCAGCGAGCCGCGGGTCAGCGCGCCGCCATAGGCGCCAAACATCGGCCGGTAGTGCACCGGCTGGGGTGTCGGGATGCTGGCGTTGGGATCGCCCATGGCGGCCATGGCGATGAAGCCGCCTTTCAAAATCAGGGCCGGCTTGACGCCGAAGAAGGCCGGTTTCCACACCACCAGATCGGCCCATTTGCCGACTTCAATGCTGCCCACCTCGTGGCTGATGCCGTGGGCGATGGCCGGGTTGATGGTGTATTTGGCGACATAACGTTTGGCGCGGAAGTTGTCGTTGCGCTCGCTGTCTTCGGGTACCCCGCTGCCGCTCGGCTGCGGGTTCTTGAGCCAGCCGCGCTGCCCCTTCATCTTGTGCGCCGTCTGCCAGGTGCGCAGAATCACTTCGCCGACGCGGCCCATGGCCTGGCTGTCGCTGCTCATCATGCTGATGGCGCCCAGGTCATGCAGCACGTCTTCGGCGGCAATGGTTTCCTTGCGGATGCGGCTTTCGGCAAAGGCCAGGTCTTCGGCAATCGACGGGTCCAGGTGGTGGCAGACCATCAGCATGTCGACGTGCTCGTCCAGCGTGTTCACCGTGTAAGGCATGGTCGGGTTGGTGGAGCTGGGCAGGAAGTTGGCCTCGCCCACCACGCGCAGGATGTCGGGCGCGTGGCCGCCGCCCGCGCCTTCGGTGTGGAAAGCACAGAGCGTGCGCCCTTTGGTGGCGGCGATGGTGTTCTCGACGAAGCCCGATTCGTTCAGTGTGTCGGAGTGAATCGCCACCTGCACATCGGCCTCTTCCGCCACGTCCAGGCAGTTGCTGATGGCGGCCGGCGTGGTGCCCCAGTCCTCGTGCAGTTTCAGGCCAATCACGCCAGCGTTGACCTGCTCGTGCAGCGCAGCGGGCAGGCTGGCGTTGCCCTTGCCCAGAAAACCCAGGTTCATCGGGAAGGCGTCCGCTGCCTGCAACATGCGCTCGATGTTCCACGGCCCCGGTGTGCAGGTGGTAGCAAAGGTGCCGGTGGCGGGGCCCGTGCCGCCGCCCATCATGGTGGTCACGCCCGAGGCCAGCGCTTCTTCAATCTGCTGCGGGCAGATGAAGTGAATGTGCGAGTCGATGCCGCCGGCGGTGACGATGTTGCCTTCGCAACTGATGATCTCGGTGCCGGGGCCGATGATGATGTCCACGCCCGGCTGCACGTCTGGGTTGCCCGCTTTGCCGATGGCGACAATGCGCCCGCCTTTAAGTCCAATGTCGGCCTTGACGATGCCCCAGTGGTCCAGGATCAGGGCATTGGTCATGACGCAATCGACGGCACCCCCGGCTTGCGGGCCGCTGCCAGTTCCGTCGCGCGTGCGTTGCGATTGCGCCATGCCGTCGCGTATCGTTTTGCCGCCGCCAAACTTGACCTCTTCGCCGTAGCCGCCGGCCCCCAGCGTCAGGTCTTGCTCCACTTCAATCAGCAGATCGGTGTCCGCCAGCCGCACCCGGTCGCCCACGGTGGGGCCAAAAATTTCGGCGTAAGCGCGTCGTCCAATCGTGGCCATTACAAAGCTCCCTTGACGCTTGCATCAATGACGGTATCGCAGGGACCGTTCGTCAATCCGCGAAAACCAAACACCACCCGGTCACCCGCGTAGTCCACCAGTTCCACCGTGCGTTGTTGCCCCGGCTCGAAGCGCACCGCCGAGCCGGACGCAATGTTCAGGCGCATGCCCTGAGCCACGGCGCGGTCAAAGCCGAGTGCGCCATTCGTTTCAGCAAAGTGATAATGCGAGCCCACTTGTATCGGCCGATCCGCCGTGTTTTGCACCACCAGCGTGACGGTGCGCCGTCCCGGGTTGAGGAGGTGGTCCGGCCCGTCGGTGATGATTTCGCCGGGTGTCATGCTGTGGCCTCCTGCCGAGCCGCCCCAAAAGAGACATGAGTCCTTTCGAGAAGCCGCGAACGAATGTGGGTGGGGGGATTCATTTTTTTAGACCATTTGCAGCAGCAAAAAACCACCCAGCAGCGTGACCATAGCACCTGCCAGCCGTGGCCACCACTGACTGCGGCGGCGCAAAGCCAAGCCCAGACCGAGGCCCGCCACATGCAGCGAAACCGTAGTGATCAACATGCCCGCTAACGGCGCCCAGATGGTTGCCGCACCAACCAGCTCGGTGCCATGCGCGACACCGTGAAAAATGGCAAACACGCCGACCAAAACTGCTGCCAGTATGGCGGGCATCCGGGCCCGCAAGACCACCAGCAAGCCCAATACCAAGAGCGAGGCCGCGATCATCGGCTCCACCGCCGGCAGCTCAATCCCGGCCAGGCCGAGCAGGGCGCCGAACAGCAGCATGACAGCAAAGGCCAGCGGTGCCGTCCACAGGCGCCGCGCTGTCAGCGCACTCCAGAAACCCACGGCCAGCATGGCCGCCAGATGGTCCAGACCGGTCAGCGGGTGCAACAGGCCATCCAGAAGTCCAGCCGTCGCGTGAGCGCCAGCTTCAGTGCCAATATGGGCTCTAGCCCCCGTGGACAGTGCGCAAGCAGCTATCAAAACAAGAGTATTCAGTAACTTGGGATTCATGGCGTTTATCTCCTCGCAATGGCAATCAAACAATTCATTCAAACAATCGGCTGATGCACCGTCACCAGCTTGGTGCCATCCGGGAACGTGGCTTCCACCTGAATGTCGGGAATCATCTCGGCGATGCCGTCCATCACGTCGTCGCGGGTCAGGATGGTGCGCCCCAAACTCATCAGTTGCGCCACGGTTTTGCCGTCGCGGGCGCCTTCCATCACGGCGGCGCTGATCAGGGCCAGTGCCTCCGGGTAGTTGAGTTTCAGGCCGCGTGCCATGCGGCGCTCGGCCAGCAAACCGGCGGTAAAAATCAGCAACTTGTCTTTTTCGCGGGGGGTGAGTTCCATGCACGCCAGTATGCAATACCCGTGCCGTGGCATGAAAACTGCACCGCCACGGTGTGACTTCCGATACCCACCCAGAATCCAATCCCGCAGCGCCGCCCGAGGCGCTGCAGCGCATCACGCTGGTGCGGCGCGACTACAACGCCTGGGTTGCCAGCGAGACGCTGGAAGACTACGCGCTGCGCTTCACGCCGCAGCGTTTTCGCAAGTGGTCGGAGTGGCGGGTCGCCAACACGGCTTTTGGCGCCGCCTCGTTTCTGATTCTGGAGGCGGTCGGCGCCACGCTGCTGGTGCAATACGGTTTCACCAATGCCTTCTGGGCGATTCTGGCCACCGGGCTCATCATCTTTCTGGCCGGCCTGCCGATCAGTATTTACGCCGCCCGCTACGGCGTGGACATGGACTTGCTCACGCGCGGCGCCGGTTTCGGCTACATCGGCTCGACGCTGACTTCGCTCATCTACGCCTCGTTCACCTTCATCTTTTTTGCGCTGGAGGCGGCGGTGATGGCCTACGCGCTGGAACTGGCGCTGAACATTCCGCCCAGCTGGGGTTACCTGATTTGCGCGCTGGTGGTGATTCCGCTGGTGACGCACGGCGTTTCCACCATCAGCCGCCTGCAGGTCTGGACCCAGCCGCTGTGGCTGGTGATGCTGGTGGTGCCGTTTGCCTATGTGCTGCTGCGCGATCCCGGTGCTTTCTCGGGCGTGGTGCACTACATCGGGGAAAAAGGCGTGAGCTCCGGCTTCAGTCTGCCCCTGTTTGGTGCGGCGCTCACCGTCGGCATTGCCTTGATGACGCAAATGGGTGAGCAGGCCGACTACCTGCGTTTCATGCCGGCGCGGACGCCTGCCAACCGGCGCCGCTGGTGGCTGGGCGTGCTGGTTGGCGGTCCCGGCTGGGTGGTGCTGGGGGTGATCAAGATGCTGGGCGGGGCGCTGTTGGCGTATCTGGCGATCAGCCACGCGGTGCCGGTGGACCGCGCGGTAGACCCGAACCAGATGTACCTGGCGGCTTATGAATATGTCTTCCCGAACTATGGCTGGGCGGTGGCGGCCACCGCGCTGTTTGTGGTGATTTCGCAGCTCAAGATCAACGTCACCAACGCCTACGCCGGCTCGCTCGCCTGGTCCAACTTTTTCTCGCGCCTGACGCACAGCCACCCCGGCCGGGTGGTGTGGGTGGTGTTCAACACCCTGATTGCTTTCATGCTGATGGAGATGAACGTGTTTCAGGCGCTGGGCGACGTGCTGGGGCTGTACTCCAACATCGCCATCGCCTGGATGATGGCGGTGGTGGCCGATCTGGTCATCAACAAACCGCTGGGTCTGTCGCCACCGGGCATCGAGTTCAAACGCGCCCATTTGTATGACATCAATCCGGTCGGTGTCGGTGCCATGGCGCTGGCGTCCCTGCTGTCGGTCACGGCGCATCTGGGGCTGTTCGGCGGACTAGCGCAGGCCTTCTCGGCGCTGATTGCGCTGGGCACAGCGTTCGTCACCGCGCCGCTGATTGCCTGGGCGACTCAAGGCAAGTACTACATCGCGCGAGGGATTGGCCCCCACGTTCCGCCTTGGGGCGGCCCGGCGGCGCAACGGCCGCTTTCTGCGACTGCCAGCGACCAGCCTTACCCGCTCCAGCGCTGCGTGATCTGTGAGCGCGAGTACGAAGGGCCCGACATGGCGCATTGCCCCGCCTACCAGGGCGCCATCTGCTCGCTGTGCTGCACGCTGGACGCGCGCTGTGGCGATCTCTGCAAGCCGCACGCCAACCTGTCCGCGCAATGGTCGGCCACCTTGCACTGGCTGCTGCCGCGCCGCCTGTGGCCCTATCTGGACAACGGCCTGGGTTATTTTTTGCTGCTGATGGCGGTGGTGGTGCCGCTGCTGGCCAGTGTGTTTGGTCTGCTCTACCACCAGGAACTGCGGGCCCTGGCGCTGGCCGTGACCGACATCGAGTTGTTGCAGGCGCCGCAGGCCGCCTTGCGTTCCGGTTTTCTCAAAGCCTACATGGCACTGCTGCTGATTGCCGGGTTGGTGACCTGGTGGGTGGTGCTGGCGCACAAGAGCCGTCAAGTGGCGCAAGAAGAATCAAACCGGCAAACCAATTTATTGATGCGTGAGATTGAGTTGCACCGGCAAACCGACGAAGCGCTGCAAACCGCCAAGCTGGCGGCGGAGCAAGCGCGTCATGCCGCCGACCAAGCGAATCAGGCCAAGAGCCGTTACATCAGCGCCATCAGCCATGAACTGCGCACGCCGCTCAACAGCATCCTGGGTTATGCGCAGTTGATGGGCGAGGACGCCTCCATCCCGGCGCACCGCCAGCAGGCGGTCAGCGTCATCCAGCGTGGCGGCGAGCATTTGCTCTCCTTGATTGAAGGCACGCTGGACATTGCGCGGATCGAGAGCGGCAAGCTCACGCTCAACGTCAAACCGATGCACTTTGCCGACTTTGTGCACGACATTGCCAGCCTGTTTGAGCTGGAAGCGCAGGCCAAAGGGCTGGCCTTTCACTATGAAGAAGGGGGTGCCCTGCCGGCCGTGGTGCGCGCCGACGAAAAACGCGTGCGCCAGATTTTGATCAACCTGCTGGGCAACGCCATCAAGTTCACCGCCAATGGACAAGTGACGTTTCGCCTTCGCTACGCGCGTGAGATGGCGGTGATTGACATTGAAGACACCGGGCCGGGTTTGTCATTGCTGGAGCACGAGCGTATTTTTGAGCCCTTTACCCGCGCCAACACGCCCGGCGCCACCGCGCCGGGCTCGGGGCTGGGCCTGACCATTGCCAAAATGCTGACCGACCTGATGGGCGGCGAGCTCACCGTGCACAGCACGCCGGGCGTGGGCTCGGTGTTCAAAGTAAAGTTGTTTTTGCCGGAAGTGCGTATCACGGCGGGTGCCGTCGGCGCCTTGTCATTGTCCGGCTCGTCAGCCGACATGCCCAGGTCTTCTGTCCGTATGCCGCGCCATGGTTATGCCGGGCCACGCCGACGCGTGCTGGTGGTGGACAACGAAGAGGCCGACCGCGAACTGCTTGTCAACCTGCTGCAGCCGCTCGGCTTTGAGCTGCGCACCGCCGCCAGCGGCCACGACTGCCTGGACCTGCTCGCCGCCGGCTACCAGCCCGACGTCATCTTCATGGACCTCGCCATGCCCGGCATTGACGGCTGGGAGACCATTCGCCGGCTGCGCGCACTGGAGCGCGTTCATGCGCAAATTGCCATCGTATCGGCCAATGCGTTTGACAAGGGGCTGGACAACGACGTCGGCATCCCGACGGAAGACTTCATCTTGAAACCGGTGCGCCACTCCGAGTTGCTGGACTGGCTGGCGCAACGCCTGAACCTCAGCTGGCTGGAGGCGGCAACGCCGACGGCCGAGTCAGGCCGCACGTCGACGCCGCTCATTGCGGCCCCGCCGGTGCCACTGATTTACCCTGCGCCGCCGCAGCTGGAGGCCTTGCGCGAGGTGGTGACCCTGGGTTACTACCGCGGCATCCTGAACCAGCTTGATGAAATTGACGCCGCGCAACCGGAGTGCTCGCCGTGGGTGGCGAACCTGCGGGGGCTGGCCCAGCAATTCCAGTTTGAAGCGATGGGACAGAAATTGAACCTGGTCGGCCCACCCTAACGAGAACACCATGCCCAAACTAGCTCTGGACCAAACCCTGGACCGCGCCAACAGCGACGTCGTGCTGATCGTGGACGACGTGCCCGACAACCTGTCGGTACTGCACGACGCGCTGGATGAATCCGGCTACACCGTGCTGGTCGCCACCCACGGCGAGGCCGCCTTGCAACGCGCCGCCAAGGTGCTGCCCGACATCGTGCTGCTGGACGCCATGATGCCCGGTATGGACGGCTTTGAAGTGGCGCGGCGCCTGAAAGCCGCGCCGCAAACCGCGCACATTCCCATCATCTTCATGACCGGCCTGACCGAGACCGAATACCTGGTGGCGGCGCTGGAGGCCGGCGGGGTTGATTACGTCACCAAACCGATCAAACCCAAAGAAGTGCTGGCCCGCATGCAGGTGCACCTGCAGGGCGCGCGCGAACGGCGCCAGGCCCGCAGCGCGTTGGACGCCTTTGGCTACGCCAGCATCACCGTACGCGTCAGCGACGGCAAACTGATGTGGCAAACCCCGCTGGCGCGCGAACTGCTGCTGCGCTACTACGGCACCGAAGCGCCACAAACGCCCGAGCCGGTGTGCCACTGGTTGCGTCGCCACGTGGGCGAGGCACAAGCGCTGATCGAGCCGCCGCGCCTGAGTCTTGAACAAGGCCCCAAGCGCCTCACCTTTCGCCTGCACCAGCAAATTGGTGACTCCGAGGGCGGTGGCGACTGGCTCATCATCATGCAGGAGGTGTCGGACGAGAGCGTGATCGAAGCCATCTCCTTAAGTTTCAAGCTGACCCCGCGCGAAGCCGAGGTGCTGTACTGGGTGGTCAAAGGCAAGATCAACCGCGACATTGGCGACATCCTGGGCAGCAGCCCCATGACTGTGAAAAAACACCTGGAGCGCGTGTTTGCCAAGCTGGGCGTGGAAACGCGCACGGCGGCCGCCGGCATGGCGATGAGCCGGATCCGCCAACTGCACCCGCAGTTTGAAGGTTAGTTGCGCTCTTTTAGGCCTCTAGCCCCCGTCCTCTATGCGCAAGTAGCTATGTATTTAATAGCGATTAGCCTTACAACGTGCTGTGACACGCGAGTCGTTGATACTGTGCAAGGGGAAACCCTATGCTGATTCCAGCTTGTAGGGCGCCTCGTGCGCCGATAAGGAGTTTTTATGACCGACCGCGCTGCATCCCCCGCCCGCCGAGCCAACTCCAGCCGGCCTGGCCTCGGTTTGCTCCAACGCTTCAGCCGCCCGGCGCCGCGCCGGCTCAACCTGGCGCTGCAAGGCGGTGGCGCCCATGGCGCCTTCACTTGGGGCGTGTTAGACGCCTTGCTGGGCAATCCGGAGCTGGAGTTTGAGGGCTTGAGCGGCAGCAGCGCCGGCGCCATGAACGCGGTGGTCTTTGCCAACGGCTGGTTAAAGGGCGGTCGCGACGGGGCTCGCCAGGGGTTGACCGAATTCTGGACCGAGGTGGGCCAGCAAATGCCTTGGGGGAGCATGACCCGGGGTGAGGGCGACGCCATCAGCCTGTCGCCGGCCAGCAAGCTGCTCGCCAGCTGGGCCGGCAACTTTTCGCCATCGCAACTCAATCCTTTTGACCTGAACCCCCTGCGCGACCTGCTCAACCGCCAGATCGACTTCGACCGCTTGCGCGCAGCCAGCCCCTTCAAGCTGTTCATCGGCACCACGCAGGCGAACACCGGCAAGTTGCGGGTATTTCGCGAAACCGAACTCACCGTTGACGTGCTGCTGGCCTCCGCCTGTCTGCCCAAAATTCATCATTCGGTCGAGATCGATGGCGAGCCCTATTGGGATGGTGGTTACGCGGCCAACCCGGCCGTCTTTCCGCTGTTTTATGACTGCAACTCGCGCGACGTGTTGTTGGTGCTGCTCAGTCCGCTCAAGCGCGAAGGCACACCACACACTGTGGAAGAGATCGAGGCGCGCATTGTGGAACTGGCGTTCAGCGCCAACTTCATGCGTGAGATGCGGATGTTTGCGCAGGCGATTGAATTTTCAAACCCGACCTTTCTAACCTGGGGCCGGCTGGAACGGCGGCTGCAGAAAATGCGGTTTCACATGATCGATTCCAGCGAATTGGTGAGCCTGCAGCGTACCGAGACCAAGCTGCTGGCACACCCGCCTTTTCTCGAACTGCTGAACGAACAGGGACGCGAGCGTGCCACTAATTGGTTGACCGAGCATGCCGGCAATGTCGGGCGACGCACCACGGTCGATCTGACGCAGTGCTTTACCTGATCTGACGGCGTTCCGGTGCCGGTCAGTCCGGCAGCAAAGAATCATCGGCATCCGCAGGGTCGCTGCCGCGACGGTTTCGGGCGCGCTGCATCAGCACGGTGACCAGCAACGCCGCGGCGGCCGAGCCTGTCATCACTGGCGAAGCCGCCAACATTTTGGCCAAGCCATCGACAGCGTGGAAACTGACCTGCTGCACATGGTTGACCAGGTTGATGACGTCGCTGGCTTGCACGTTCTGGGCTTCTTCCGGTCGAACGTGCATGTCCTGCCAGCCACCTCGCAACCGGATATTGGCGAAGATGCCATTGGCCACGGCCACAATCGAAAGCACCCCCAATGGCCGCAGTAAATGCTCAAGCAGACGACTTTTCTCTACCGGCGGGGCGGATTCATAGACCTCGCCGACCAGCTGAGCGATCGTGATTTCCGACACCTGTCCTGTCAATTCTCCCGAGGTCTGTACCTCGGGCGTTTCTTGGGGATTCATATCAATTCACTCCTAGTTGAAGCGCATCACTTCATTGAACGGGTTGCTGACATTACGGAGAACCTCCAGCTTAATCCAGAGTACGCGACCAATTTGTGTCGAAGTGTGTCGGCATGTAAACGGCCAAAGCCCTCCACGACGTCCCCGGCACGGTCAGCGCCATGGATGGGCTGCGGGCACTGCATGTATATTGCCGCATGCACGCCAATAACCACAACAACCATCACCATCACCGCTCAGACCTTGTCCGCATCGCGACCGGTGCCATGTTCGAGCGCGGCCTGCAACCCGAGTTTTCTGCGGGGGTTGAACAACAACTGGCCGCCATCACCGGCCCCAGCCGCGAGACCGACGCCGCCATCCGCGATCTCACCCCTCTGCTTTGGTGCTCCATCGACAACGACGACTCGCTGGATCTGGACCAGCTCACCGCCTGCGAGGGCTTGCCCCAAGGCGGCGTCAAAATGCGGGTGGCCATCGCCGACGTGGACGCGCTGGTCAAAAAAGGCAGCGCCATTGACGAACACGCCCGCACCAACACCACCTCGGTTTACACCTCGGCCCGCATCTTTCCGATGCTGCCCGAGCGCCTGTCCACCGACTTGACTTCACTCAATTTTGACCAGGATCGGCTGGCGCTGGTGACCGAGATGGACTTCAGCGCCGACGCCACGCTGATTCACTCTACCGTCTACCGGGCCAAAGTGCGCAACAAGGCCAAGCTGGCTTACGACGCGGTGAGCGCCTGGATTGACGGCGAGGCCGCGCTGCCAGCCGCCGCCGCGGCCGTGCCCGGCATGGAAGCCCAACTGCGCACCCAGGACGCCCTGGCCCAGCAACTGCGCATGCGCCGACATGCCGAGGGTTCGCTGGAGTTTGAAACCTTCCAGCCGCGCGCCGTGTTTGAAGGCGAGCAGGTGATCGACATTCGCCAGCAAGTGCAAAACCGCGCCCGCCAGCTGATTGAAGAAGTGATGATCGCCACCAACGGCTGTACCGCCCGCTACCTGGCCGCGCAGGGTGGCGCCTCGCTGCGGCGCGTGGTGCGCTCGCCCGAGCGCTGGTTGCGCATCGCGGCCGTGGCCAAGGAATACGGCGAAACCCTGCCGGCGGAGCCCGATTCCAAAGCGCTGGAAGCCTTTCTGGCCAAACGCCACCAGGCCGATCCGCTGCGCTTTCCCGATCTGTCGCTCGTCATCGTGCGGCTCATGGGTTCGGGCGAGTATGTGGTGGAAACGCCCGGCGGCCTGCCGATTGGTCACTTTGGTCTGGCCGTGCGCGACTACACCCACTCCACCGCGCCCAACCGGCGCTTCCCCGACCTGATCACCTCGCGCCTGCTCAAGGCGGTGCTGGCGAATAAGCCCGCGCCGTATTCAAACGCCGAGTTGGGCGAACTGGCCCTGCACTGCACCCGGCAGGAAAACTCCGCCCAGAAAGTGGAGCGGCGCATGCGCAAGTCCGAGGCGGCACTGTTACTGGAGTCGCACGTTGGCCAGCGTTATGACGCCATCGTGACCGGCAGCACCACCGATGGCATCTGGGTCCGAATCTTCACCCCGCCCGCCGACGGCAAGCTGGTGAGCGGCGCGGACGGACTCAAGGTGGGCGACAAGGTCCACGTCAAACTGGTTTCGACCAATGTGGAGCGCGGCTTTATTGATTTTGTAACGGCCTGACAGAGAGAAGCGCCGCCATGAAAACTTCGATCAAAACCTGGTTTATTTCATGCATTGCCTGCCTGGCCTTCCAGGCGCAGGGGCAGACCGCCCAGAAGGTCGTGGACATTCCGACCCGACCCGGCGTCACCCAGCGGCTGCTTGTGCTGTCGCCGCCTGAGTCCAAGGCTGCGGTCATCCTGATTGCGGGTGGCCATGGTGGCCTGCAAATCTTTTCTAATGGCTCCTTCAAGTGGGGCGATGCCAACTTTTTGATTCGGACGCGCCAACTCTTTGTGGAACAGGGCTTGACGGTTGCCATTCTGGATGCGCCGTCGGACCGGCAGAGCCCGCCCTTCTTGTCCGGCTTCCGCCAGACCGCCGAGCACGTCGAGGACATCAAGGCTGTCATCGCCTGGCTGCGCGAGCAGGCCAAGGTTCCCGTATTGCTGGTGGGCACCAGCCGTGGCACCCAGTCGGCCGCCTACGCTGCCATTGCGCTGGCGGATTCAGGCGGGCCGGACGGACTCGTGCTGACATCAACCATTCTCACCGAGACCAAGGGCCGCCCGGTGCCCGCCATGCCGCTGGCCAAGTTGCACATTCCGGTCCTGGTGGTGCACCACGAACAGGACGGTTGTTCTTTGTGCAGCATCAGCGACGTGCCGGCGCTGATGAACAAGCTGGGCAATTCCCCGCGCCAACAGTTGCTGACATTCAAGGGTGGCGAAAATCGGGGCGACCCGTGTGAAGCCTTGGCGCATCACGGCTTCAACGGGCTAGAGCGCGAGGTGGTGGGCCAGACCGCGGCGTGGATCCTCGCTAAATAACCAGGCCTGCTGGCCCAGGCCGCTTTATTCCATGGACATGACGTACGCGACGACGGCATCAATGTCCGCGTCCGTCATCAGTTGGGTCGTGGCCGCCATGAGCGGGTCAATTCTCAGGCCGGTCCCCGCCCGGTAACCCTGCAGTGTGGCGCGAAGGTAATTCGGCTGCTGCCCGGCAATGCGGGCAAATTTCTCGTTACCCCGCCCATCTTCGCCGTGGCAACGCCAGCAAGTCTTGCTGTAGTGCTCCTTGCCCTTGGCCGCCAGCGCGGGGTTTGACACGGGTTTGCGGACAACTTTTTGATTGGCATAGAACAGCACCATCCCGATTTTTTCGTCGCTGTTCATCGCCTTGATCATGCCTTCCATGAACTCATTGCGGCGCCGACCATCGGCGAACTTGCGCAGTTGTTCGATCAGGTACGCCGGGTTTTGGCCGGCCAGATTGGGGATCTCCGGCTTGAGGCTGTTGCCCCCCTCGCCATGGCAGTTGGCGCAGACCGCCGCCACTTTACGGCCGGTCTTGAAGGCGGATTCAGACAGTTTGGCGTCGTGCTCCACCTCCTTCAACCGGGCCGGCAGATCGACATCGGCCACCCGTACCCGGGTTGACTGCGCGATGGCAGGCGCCGTAACGGCATACACACACAATCCAGCGAGAAGCGCTGCAAGCAATCGGATTGAATTCACAGATGTCCCTATTTGGTTCAGGGTATTTTAGAGGCCGTATCAAATGCTCCCGCTGACGGGCCACGACGCCCAGGCCCGCATCGGTCTAGCCGAATTGGGGGGGTAAGCTCGGAGCACCCGCCACGTTGAACCCGAAACCAGGCCCTCGCACTACCCATGACCTACCTGCCCGCCCACTTTGAAGAAAACAACCCCGCCACGCTGCACGCGCTGGTCGGCGCCTACCCGCTGGCTACCTGGGTGGTACCGCACCAGGGTGAGCTGCTGGTAAATCACATCCCGTTTCTGCTGGACGCCCAACGCGGCGAGCACGGCACGCTGATTGGCCACGTCGCCCGCGCCAACCCGGTCTGGCAGGCTTTGACGGCGGCGTCATCGGTGGCGGTGTTCACCGGGCCACAAGCCTATGTGTCACCCAACTGGTACCCGAGCAAGCAAGCGCATGGCAAGGTCGTGCCCACCTGGAATTACGCCACCGTTCACGCCCACGGTGTGCCGCAGGCGTTTGACGACCCGGCCCGGCTGCTCGATCTGGTCACCCGCCTAACCCAGACACACGAAGCCCGGCAAACCCAACCCTGGCAGGTGTCGGATGCGCCCGCCGACTACCTGAACAGCATGCTCAAAGCCATCGTCGGCATCGAGATTCCGGTGCAGCGCTGGGTGGGCAAGTGGAAGGTCAGCCAAAACCGCCCAGCCGCAGATCAGCAAGGCGTGGCTGCCGGGTTGATGGCGCAGGGCAGCGAGGCAGCGGCGCAGATGGCGGCTTTGGTGCCCATGGCTTCTGTATAAGATGCTATTTAATTTATAGCGTATGGCGTTGCATGCGATTTTGCAGAGACGAGCCGAAGCGTTGCAATGACATAAGGGTGCAAAAGCTGAATGAACAAATTTTCAAACTGGCGGTCGGTGCGCATGTGGGAGTCGCGGGTGGCGCGCGATTTGCGCCAGCAACGCGTGCTCTGGCTGCATGGGCTGTGCATTGGCCTGATCACCCTGGCGGTTACTTGGGGCGCGTCAGCCGTGCAGATGCACCTGGGCGGCGAATCGCTGGCGCTGCGTTATCTGGTTTCCCTGGGCGTGGGTTACCTCACCTACCTGTTGACGGTACGCGTGTGGGCTGAGGCCCTGATCCGGCGCACCCATGCCGATGTGCCCGATGTGTCGGGTCTTGATGTGTCCGGCGCGCATGGCAGCTGCGAAATACCCAGCCTGCCTTCCATGCACAGCGGCGGGGGCGGGGACTTTGGCGGCGGCGGTGCGTCGGCAGACTTTTCAGACGGCGCAACTGGCGCGGCAGACGGTATAGGCGAGTTGGCGGGTGGCGCTATTGAGGTGGCGGCCGGTAGCGACGAGGCCGCCATCGTGGTGGTGCCGGTGGTGGCCGTGTTCTTGATCGGGTGTGCGCTCTTTTTCGGGGCGGGCGCACTGGTGCTGCTGTATTTTGGCTGGGAGGTGCTGCTGGCGGTTGCGGTGGAGTTGGCGTTCTCCTATGCCACCGCCCGCACTGCGGTACGCGTCACACGCGAAGGCTGGGCGTCGGCCGCCGTGCGCCTGACCTGGAAACCCCTGGCCGGCGCCGTGCTCTGCGCAGTGGCGCTCGGGGCGACGATTGACCACTTCATTCCTACCGCGCAGACCTTGCCGCAGGCGTTGAAGGCCTTGCGGCATTGAGAGCACGGTGTTCCATAAATTTAAACGTTTCAGGCCTCTAGCCCTTATGGAGTATGCGCAATAAGCAATTATTTTGGTAGCAAAATTGGTCAACAGGCTGCTGACTAATTGCTGTAGTTCCACATCAAAAAACCCTTGGTCGGCACCAGCTGTGTGACGATCAAAGCTTGAATCAAAAGCGGCCGTTGCATCGGCGTATCCAACCTGCGCCGCGGCTCAAGCCACCCGCGCTGGCAGTTCGAGCCCGCCATCTGGCCCGCGCTGCAGTCCATTCGTCACACCGTGCTCGAAACTGCCAAGGCGTGAGATGGTGGCCTTATCGGTTTGCCGCAGAAATTGATGCAAGCGACTAGGGAAAGTACGGCATAAAAACTCAAAAAGTCACATAATTTTATGTAAACACGACATAAAATTATGTGCTTAATTGTTTGATTTGAGTGTCTATGATGACGTACAGCGAATTTCTCACAGAGTTGGGTAAAGCGGGACTAACAGTCCGAGCTTTTGCGGACTTAATTGGGATGAACCGTAATTCTGTGTCGAACTATGCAGCGAATGGTGACGTTCCGCGCCATCTGGCTGTGATTGCTGCCTTGCTCGCAGAGATGAACATCCAAAAGATCGCGTACCAAACAGTCATAGCCCGTATTGGATTAACCCCAAAAAAGCCACGCGGTGCTGCCAAACCGGGTCGTTTCGGCGGTGACAGGCAAGATCAATTGGAGTTGAATTCGTGAAAAATGAGATTTCGATATCCCTCGATAAGTTACATGTCGCCTTGGGCTGGCCTATGCCTGCAGACGTAATCCGTCCGAAGGGGGCTGGAGCAGCGGTATTTTCTGAGCTTGCGCGAGAAAAAATTGGGCGTTCCCTAGCGCGTTTTGAAGACGGGAAGACTGCAATAGTTGGTGTTCTTTTGGCTGACCCGGAAGCTATAGCCACGGAGCCACCTTTAGCCCTCGTCGTGGATTTCCAGCAGGATGCGAGTGAAGAGACCTTGCGCGAGTTGCATCGTATGTCGTGGAACTTCTCGCACAGTCCCACATTAATTACGATTGAGCCCGGTTTGCTGCGGGCGTGGACCTGCTGTGAGGCGCCGGATCCAAGCAGGCAGATTGACAAATATCTGGTGCACCAAATCAGTCAATCGGATCTGTCCGAAGTACAGGCAGGGTTACTGGAGAATCGCGCGGTGCGCGCACTGCATTGGATTAACCTCGTTTCTGGTGAATTTTTCTACCAACATGCCGCACGATTTAATCGTGATGGACGCGCAGACCAGATGCTCCTCGGCAACCTGCGAGATATGCGCGCCAAGTTGTGGGACGCTGGATTGCAAGACGACGATATTTGTCATGATTTGCTGGCACGCGTCATTTTTGTTCAATTTTTATTTGACCGTAAAGACTCGGATGGAGCAGCCGCACTAACGCATTCAAAGCTCGCTCGCCTATACGCAGAGGGCGTCCTGAGTGGCGTTCACATTGACTTTGCAAGCATTCTTGCCGACTACAACGACACCTACAACCTGTTCGAGTGGCTGAATACACGTTTCAATGGCGATCTGTTTCCAGGGAAGGGTGATACACCTAGTGATCGCGCTATAGGCTGGGCCAAGGAAAAGCAGATCGTCAAAACGGAGCATCTTGCGATGCTGAGCGACTTTATCCGTGGTGATCTTGATCTGGCTACGGGACAAGCTTGCCTTTGGCCCCAGTACTCTTTCGACGTGATTCCGCTCGAATTCATCAGTAGTATTTACGAAACCTTCGTTACCAAGCGCGCCGCACAAGACGGCATCTTTTACACACCGCCGCATCTTGTAGATTTTGTTCTGGATCGGGTGCTTCCGTGGGACGGAAAGGAATGGAATTTGAAGGTCCTCGATCCAGCATGCGGCTCGGGAATTTTTTTGGTCAAGGCTTTTCAGCGCCTCGTCCATCGATGGAAGAGAGTCCATCCCGGTGAGTCGATTCGTGCTGAGACTTTACGGAATCTGTTGGAACGCAACATATTTGGCGTTGACAAAGATCCTCACGCCGTGCGCGTTGCGTGCTTCAGCCTCTATCTCGCGATGTGCGATGAAATTGAGCCCCGTCACTATTGGACGCAAATCGTCTTTCCGACCATGCGCGAGCGGCGGTTGATTTGTTCAGATTTTTTCACGGAAGGTCGTGTTGGTTTTGACACAACGTTGAATGCTGGCGCATATGACCTTGTGGTAGGTAACGCTCCTTGGGGCGACAACCTCGTGACGGAGTCTGCCCTTGAATGGGCGAGTAAGGATGGTCACAAGTGGACAGTGGCAAACAAAGACATTGGAGGACTCTTTTTAGCGAAGGCTGTGCACCTAGTCGGGCATGCAGGACGAATTGCGATGATTCAGTCAGCAAACTCTTTGTTATTCAACGGAAGTACAAAAGCGGTTGCGTTCAGAAAAGAGTTGTTTTCAACATACCGGGTTGAGGAAATTTATAACTTGTCCGCGTTGCGTTTCGACGTTTTCAAGCGCAAGTCCCACACGCCTAAGACTTCGGTTTCACCAGCATGCGTGGTGGTGATGAATAGCGCGATGCCGTCCCAAGATGATCAAATTTCTTATATTAGCCCTAAGTACTTAAAGCCTCTCGTTGATGAGTTCACGATCATCATCGAGCCACAAGATCGTAGATGGTTGACGGTTCGAGACGCAATATCAGACGCCTTCGTGTGGAGCATGTTGATGTGGGGTACCCCACGTGATCGGACGTTACTTAAGAAATTGCAGACGTACCCCAGTCTTGCGAATCCTGGCGATCGATACAAGGTGGATAGTCGGGAAGGTCTTATTTTTGGAACCAAAAACGACTCAAGATTGGACGGGCGGCGTTTCTTTGATCAAAAGATGTTTCCCGACGATTCTCTACTCTACCTGAATGCCTCTGATTTGCCGTTGGCTCATGATGTCAAAGTGCACCGTGTATTTAAAAATTTAGATGCTTTTTTGTGGCCCCAATTGCTCATTAAGCAAAGCTGGAAAAAAGACTCTGGGCGCTTTCATGCTCGCCTTACGCAATCAAGCCACCAAGAGGGGATTCTCTGCACTCAGAGCTACATAACCGTACACGGGCCAAATCTATTGTTGGAAGCGGCATGTCTTTCGTTTAACAGTATGGTCGCGGTTTATTTCTTGCAACTCACCAGTGGGCGCATCGCCGCGTATCGACCAGAAGCCTTGGTCAGTGAGCTAATGAATCTTCCTTTGCCCGAGCCCCAACCCGGCCTAGTGGATGAGGTGGAAACCTATGACAAGCTTGATAGTCGTGTCTTCGATGCATTTGGTCTTAAAGAGGCGGAGCGAGTATTAATTGAGGATATGTTCCAGTACACCTTGCCTGATTTTCGAGGCGATGAAAACTCACCTGGTCGGCAATCGACTTCGGCAACTGACGTTGATACAAGTGAATCGAAGCTTCGCGCGTATTGCGAGTACTTCACCCGTGTATTGAAAGCTGGGTTCGGGCGTGATAAAGCAATCACGGCGACCATTTTTCAGGGGGAGCGGGATGCGCCACTACCGTACCGACTAGTGTCGTTTGAACTTGGAGGGGCGGCCAATATAGTGAATATTGCGTCCATCAAGACGGCAGCGTTGCTCCTTGAGCTGGAACGGCTGGACAGTTCAATGCAGCAATCCGGCGTTGGTCGCCGAGGCATCTACAACGAGCGAGTAGCGCGTATCTATGACAGCAGTAACGGGAAACCCACAATTTTTATTGTCAAACCAGATATGGCGCGTTATTGGACCCGCAGCGTTGGCCTGTACGATGGTGACGAAGTAGCACTGGACCTTTTCCGCTGGAAACAGGCAGAGCCAAAGATGGAGGTGTTGCAATGACGGCACCAACTTTTTGGCCGTCTTCCAACTCCGCCCCTGATCCTACTTTCGCTGCTTTAGCCTGTGATTGGATGAGTGACCCGGCTCAGCGGTTGCTTGGTTTCGTCTGGACAGCCTATGACAGCATGTGTGCGAATCCACCGATTATCAATACACATAGTCTTGAGCGGAGCATCACCCAGTTATTGGTTCGGCGGATCGACGATGCGATGACAAGCTTTGAACCGTTCTATATTCTGCATGGGGCATGTGAATGGGAAACGATGGCACAGCAGCCTGCACAACCACCAACCTACGATGCTGCTTTCGTTCTCCGATCCGATGAGCGCATTATGTGGCCCTTGGAGGCAAAGGTACTTGAAACGCCGAGCAAGCTGGCGGAATACGAACGTGATGTGCGTGAGCAATATTTGACTTGTCGTTATGCACCATTCTCGGGCTCCGCCGCGATGTTGGGTTATCTTCTGTCAGGAAAATCGCTGGCCGTGCTTGATCAAATAGCAAAAAAACTCGGATGTCCTCTTGATACTGTGAAAGAGTTTCCATCGCGCCCCCATCGCGTATCCAGCCACCTTCGCAGTGTCCCAGCAGGAAAAACGTACCCTGCGGACTTTGAATGTCATCACTTGATTTTGGAATTCCACGGTTTGGAGCGTCATCGCGCCTAAGGGCCATTGGTCGGTTTTAAATGGACCGTCGCGGTCTTTTCCTGTTTGGAGTAATGGGGGCGATTTTCGACAAACGGATTGATAGTTCTGCCCGTGTCCAAACCCTACCGTCAAGATCCTGCTTGGGCCTACATGCTCCCCCATACGCCACAAGGCGTATTCCCCAATCTCCCGCTCCTCCCTAAAGTCTCCCCATCGCCACGCAAAAGCCTGTCTGAAAACCAAAGACAAGCCCAGCGCAGCGAGACGGAAACTTATCACCACCGGAGAAGCAACATGCAACGCTTAAATTCACGACGCTTTACGCTCAAGGCACTCACCGCTGCCGTCGCCCTCACCACCCTGTCTGCGCTGCCGACTTATGCGGCTGACACCATCAAGGTCGGCATTCTGCACAGCCTCTCGGGCACCATGGCCATTTCGGAAACCGTGTTGAAAGACACCGTGCTGATGGCGATTGACGAGATCAACGCCAAGGGTGGCGTGCTGGGCAAGAAGCTCGAACCCGTGGTGGTGGACCCGGCTTCCAACTGGCCGCTGTTTGCTGAAAAAACCAAGCAGTTGCTCGGGCAGGACAAAGTCGCGGTCATCTTCGGTTGCTGGACTTCGGTGTCGCGCAAATCGGTGTTGCCGGTGCTGGAAGAAATGAACGGCTTGCTGTTCTACCCCGTGCAGTACGAGGGTGAAGAGCTGTCCAAAAACGTGTTCTACACCGGCGCCGCGCCCAACCAGCAGGCCATTCCGGCGGTCGATTATTTGATGAGCAAAGAGGGTGGCGGCGCCAAGCGCTGGGTCTTGCTGGGCACCGACTATGTCTACCCCCGTACCACCAACAAAATTCTGCGCGCCTACCTGAAATCCAAGGGCGTGAAAGACACCGACATTGACGAGAAGTACACCCCGTTTGGTCACTCCGATTACCAGACCATCGTGGCGGACATCAAGAAGTTCTCCGCCGGTGGCAAGACCGCCGTGGTGTCCACCATCAACGGCGACTCCAACGTGCCGTTCTACAAGGAACTGGGTAACGCCGGCCTCAAAGCCAAAGACGTGCCGGTGGTCGCCTTCTCCGTGGGTGAAGAAGAGTTGCGCGGCGTGGACACCAAGCCGCTGGTGGGCCACCTGGCCGCCTGGAACTACTTCATGTCGATCAAGAACCCGACCAACACCGAATTCATCAAGAAGTGGTCGGCCTACGCCAAGGCCAAGAAGCTGCCCGGCGCCGACAAGCCTTTGACCAACGACCCGATGGAAGCCACTTACATCGGCATCAACATGTGGAAACAGGCGGTTGAAAAAGCCAAGTCAACGGACGTGGACAAGGTGATCGCCGCCATGGCGGGACAGACCTTCAAGGCACCGAGCGGCATCGTGAGCAAGATGGATGAGAAGAATCACCACCTGCACAAATCGGTGTTCATTGGCGAAATCAAGGCCGACGGTCAGTTCAACGTGGTCTGGAAGACGCCCGGCCCGGTGAAAGCCAAGCCATGGTCGCCCTACATCGAAGGCAATGCGTCCAAGCCTGATGAGCCGGTCAAGAAGTAAGCCGTAAGACTGTCACACCGTCCGGGGTGGGGGGTCATCCCCACCCTGGCTCGTTCGTGAAAACATCAACCCACACTGAGAGTCTGTCAATGCTTCGACGATTGATCCGATTGACGGCATTCGCTATATTTTTTATAGCTGGTAACGCATGCGCCATAACGGCTAGCGAGGTAAAAGTCATTGCATCCGGGGAGGGTGATGTCCGCATTGAGGCGTTGAACCAGGCCGTGACCAAGGCGGACGACAAAACGGCGGCGTTCCTGCAGGCCCTGTCTGACGATGCAGTCAAGGTGGCCGGTGACAAAGTATTTATCGTCAAGGACGACAAGGGCTTTGACCCCGTGAGCGGGGCTGAAGTAGCCGTGCCGGATGATGCCGAAGACGTGATGATCAACAACCGCATGCGCGGCGAGCTGGATTCCGCACTGGCCGCGCTCAAGCTGTTTTCCAAAGATGAGAAGACCCGCATTGCCGCCATCAAGCAGTTGCAGAGCGATGCGGATGAATCCAAGTTGCCGCTGATTGAGAAAGCGTTTGCCGCTGAGCAAAACCCGCAGATCAAAGAACAGCTGGGCCTGGTGCGTGCCGCCGCCTTGCTCAACAGCAACGATAAAACCAAACGGCTGGAAGCCGCCAAGCTGCTGAGCAGCAGCACGCAGGCCAACACCAAAACCGTGTTGCTGGCGCGGCTGGCGCAAGAGACTGAGCCGGACGTCAAGTCCGCCCTGCAAAACACGTTGCGCCAGGTCGAGGCTGCGCTGGCCTGGGGCGACCGGCTGGGCGCGATTTTCAGCGGCATTAGCCTGGGCTCCATCCTGCTGCTGGTGGCGCTGGGCCTGGCCATTACCTACGGGCTGATGGGTGTGATCAACATGGCGCACGGCGAACTGATGATGATTGGCGCCTACGCCACCTACGTGGTGCAAGGCCTGTTTCAAAAATATCTGCCGGGTGCCTTTGACTGGTATTTGCTGGCCGCCGTGCCGGTGGCCTTTCTGGCGTCGGCCTTGATGGGCGCCGCCCTGGAGCGCACCGTGATTCGCTTTTTGTACGGTCGCCCGCTGGAGACTTTGCTGGCCACCTGGGGCATCAGCCTGATGCTGATGCAGGGGGTGCGCACCCTGTTTGGCGCGCAAAACGTGGGCGTGGAAAACCCATCGTGGATGAGTGGCGGCGTCCAGGTGCTGGGCAATTTGTCGCTGCCCTACAACCGGCTGGTGATCATTGGCTTTGCCATTTTTGTGCTGGCCGGTGTCGCGTGGTTGATCGGCAAAACGCGCCTGGGTTTGTTCGTGCGCGGTGTCACGCAAAACCGCGCCATCGCTTCCTGCATGGGGGTGAACACCGCCCGCATTGATACCTATGCGTTCGCCTTGGGTTCGGGCATCGCGGGCTTGGCGGGTTGTGCGCTGAGCCAGGTGGGCAACGTGGGGCCGGACCTGGGACAGGGCTACATCGTGGACTCGTTCATGGTGGTGGTGCTGGGCGGCGTGGGCCAGTTGGCGGGCACGGTGTATGCGGCCATGGGGCTGGGCATCTTGAACAAGTTTCTGGAGGGCTGGACCGGCGCGGTGCTGGCCAAGATTGCCGTGCTGGTGTTCATCATCATCTTTATTCAAAAACGTCCTCAAGGCATCTTTGCCATGAAGGGCCGCTCAGCGGAGGCCTAAATGATGAGCACTTCACCTGTTTCTACTTTAACGCCGCCACCCTTGCCAGCGCAGCCAAGCCATGCACTGCCTGCCCGCGGCCCGATGCTGACGCGCTCCGGCTGGTCGGCTTTCATCGTCGCCTTGCTGGTGGTGTGCGCCGTCGCGCCGGTGCTCAATTTGTGGGTGCCTTCGAGCAGCGTGTTCCACCTGAGCGACTACGCCGTGGGGCTGGTGGGCAAGATCATGTGCTACGCCATCTGCGCGCTGGCGATGGACTTGATCTGGGGTTACACCGGCATCCTGAGCCTGGGCCACGGCGTGTTTTTTGCACTGGGCGGTTACGCCATGGGCATGTACCTGATGCGCCAGATTGGCACGGACGGCAACTACAAAAGCAATGTGCCCGACTTCATGGTGTTTCTGGACTGGAAAACGCTGCCCTGGCACTGGACCTTCAGCGACAGCTTTGTCGCCACCTTGTTTCTGGTGGTGGCGGTGCCGGGGCTGGTGGCCTTTGTGTTCGGCTACTTTGCGTTTCGCTCACGCATCAAGGGCGTCTACTTTTCCATCATCACGCAGGCCATGACCTTTGCGGCGATGCTGCTGTTCTTCCGCAACGAGACCGGCTTTGGCGGCAACAATGGCTTTACCGATTTCAAGCGGATTCTGGGCATTCCGATTGCCACGCCGAGTATGCGCATGACGCTGTTTGTGATGACAGGGTTGACGCTGCTGGGCTTCTTTCTGTTCGCCCGCTGGCTGGTCAATAGCAAGTTTGGCCGCGTGCTGCAAGCGGTGCGTGATGCGGAGACGCGGGTCATGTTCTCGGGCTACTCGCCGGTGGGTTACAAGCTCACCATCTGGGTCATTTCGGCCATGATGTGCGGTGTGGCCGGGGCCTTGTATGTGCCTCAGGTCGGCATCATCAACCCGAGCGAAATGAGCCCGGCCAATTCGATTGAGATTGCGATCTGGGCGGCCGTCGGTGGCCGCGCTTCGCTGATTGGCCCGATCATTGGCGCCTTCATCGTCAATGGCGCCAAGAGCTGGCTGACGGTGGCTTACCCCGAGTTCTGGTTGTACTTTTTGGGTGCGTTGTTCATTGGCGTAACGCTGTTTTTACCAAACGGTGTGGTGGGCCTGGTAAAGAAGTTGAAAGGGGATCAAGCATGACGCCCGAACTGCTGGAGCAAGGTGCCCGCCGCGTGGAAGCGCATGCCCTGAAGGTCGAAGACGGCAAGACCGAATCGGGTGGCCGCCAGGCCGGTTTCTCGCGCCTTGCCACGCCGGGTGAAGTGGATGTCACCCACGGCCGCATCCTGTACCTGGAAGAGGTGAGTGTGAGTTTTGACGGCTTCAAGGCCATCAACAAGCTGTCGCTCGATATTGCGCCCGGTGAGTTGCGCTGCATCATCGGGCCCAACGGCGCGGGCAAGACCACGATGATGGACATCATCACCGGCAAGACGCGGCCGGACGAAGGCCGGGTTTACTTCGGCAGCACCATTGATTTGCTGCGCTACACCGAGCCGCAAATTGCGCAGATGGGCATCGGGCGCAAGTTCCAGAAGCCCACCGTATTTGAGCAACTCACGGTGTTTGAAAATCTGGAGCTGGCACTCAAGACCAACAAGGCGGTGACCGCGTCGATGTTCTTCCGGCTCGACTCAACGCAGAGTGACCGCTTGGCCGAGATACTGCACACCATTCATTTGGCTGAGAGTGTGTCGCGCCTGGCGGGCAACTTGAGCCACGGCCAAAAGCAGTGGCTGGAGATTGGCATGCTGTTGATGCAAGACCCTAAATTGTTGCTGCTGGACGAGCCGGTGGCCGGCATGACGGACGAGGAAACCGAACGCACCGCCGAGCTGTTCTTGAGCCTGAAAGGCAAGCACTCGCTGATGGTGGTGGAGCACGACATGAGCTTCATCAACACCATCTCCGACATCGTCACCGTGTTGTGCGATGGCTCGGTGCTGGCGCAAGGCACGCTGGCGCAGGTGCAGGCGGATGAGCGCGTGATCGAAGTTTATTTGGGCAGATGAGCATGCTGAACGTCAAAAACATCAACCAATACTACGGCGGCTCGCACATCCTGCGCGATGTGAGTTTGCAGGCCACGCTGGGCAAAGTCACCGTGATTTTGGGCCGCAACGGCGTCGGTAAAACCACGCTGCTGAAAAGCCTGATGGGTCTGGTGCCGATCAAAACGGGCAGCATCGAGTTGGATGGCAAACCGATTCAAAACGCCACACCCTATGAGCGCGCCCGCGCCGGTATTGGTTTTGTGCCGCAGGGCCGCGAAATTTTTGCGCGGCTCACGGTGGAAGAAAACCTGCGCATGGGTTTGGCCTACAAAAGCGCCAGCACGCCGATTCCGCCCGAGCTGTTTGAACTGTTTCCGGTCTTGATGCAAATGTTGCAGCGTCGCGGCGGTGATTTGTCGGGCGGGCAGCAGCAGCAACTGGCCATTGCCCGGGCCTTGGCGGCCGGTCCCCGGCTGCTGATTCTGGACGAGCCGACCGAAGGCATCCAGCCCAGCATCATCAAGGACATCGGGCGCGTGATCCGCATGCTGGCCGACCGTGGTGACATGGCGATTGTGCTGGTGGAGCAGTATTACGACTTTGCGCGGGAGTTGGCGGACGACTATGTGGTGATGGAGCGCGGCGCTGTGTTGGCCCGTGGCAGCGGCGCCAACATGGAGATTGACGGCGTGCGGCAACTGGTGGCGATTTGAGGGTGCGGCACCCCCGGTTTTTAATCTGCCGGTTTCACGTCAACGTGCTTGGGGGCTTGGCGGACGCGCCGCCGGTGCGCAGGGTCAGCCCGCCGGCCTGGCGTTTTTGTTCACCCAGTGCCGGTCGGCTGCTGTGGGTACCGAAACGGATGCGCAAGTCCTGCACCGTTTCGTTCAGACCTTGTGCGTCTTCAATTTTTTCAGCGTAGCGATGCAGCACCAGGTGGGCGGTTTCTATCAGCTTGCCGTTGAGGGTGGCGTTGCCATGAAAAATCAGGTTTTTGACCGCCGCCTTGGGGTCGCCTTCCATGCTGAGCAACATGGCGTGTTCGGTGAGTTTCAGAATTTGGGCGTGTGCGTCCCGTATGCGGGCGGCGTAGGGCTCGTGGACGGCAGCGGCAGCGGCGAGGAGTTCGGTTAAGGGCCGGCTGGTGCAAAAACGCATGCTCAGTGTGTCCACCACGGACTCCACTTCGTTCAGCTGAATGGCTTTGTTGGCCAGCTGCGCCATCAAGGCCAGCAGGTTGGAGGCCGATTCGAAATCAAAGTCGGGCGATTGCACGACTTTGGTCATGGCGCGCACGGCGTCCACGGCCTTCGCAAACTGGTGTTCCTGAATGGAAGCCAACGCATCCACAATGTCGGCGAGCCGGCGATGGCGCTTGCTGTCCGGGTTTCTTTCGATCAGGCGGACAAAGTCATCGCGGCAGCGCTGCAGGCCTTTGCTGTCGCCGCAATCCAGACGGGCAAACGCCAGCAGCACCAGGGTCTGGCAGTCGAACATTTTGGAGTCCAGCCCGAGCCGGGTGGTGCGGTCGAGTATTTTTTCGGCCTCTTTACGGTCACCCGAGTAGTAGGTCATCATGCCCAGATTTTGCAAACGGGTGATGGACGCTGGCGTCAGCTCGCTGGCCATTTTGTAGGTGGACAAGGCCTTGTCAAACTTGCCGAGCTCGAACTGGGCACGGCCCATCACATCGTAGGCGTCGGCGTAACTGGGGTCTTCATTGATCAGGTTCTCCAAGGTACTGGTGGCCTTGGAAATCTGGCCTTCATCGAGCAAAGACCGTGCGATCCCCAGTTTGGCCCAGGGCAGGGTTTTAGCGGCCACCACCGCTTCGTACAGCATCTGGGCCTGCGCGCATTTGCCGGTGCGCAGCAGCAGCTCGGCACCGACGCGAGCGGCATACAGCCAAAACAGACCCCGGGACTCAAATCGGTGCAGACAAAGTTCGGCTGCGCGCTCAAAGTCTTCGGCTTCGATCGCGGTGAATATTTCGGCCAGAGAAATTTTGCGGATGCGGGCTTGCCGCAGACGTTCCCCCAAATGGGTGGCTTTGTGCGGTTTGAGCAAATAGCCATCCAGCGCCGACTCGGCGGCCTCGGCCACTTTGGCGTAGGTGGCCTCGCCGGTCACCATGATGAAGACGGTCGAAAACGGCAACAACTGGTTGCGACGCAAATCGTCCAGCAGGTCCTGGCCGGACATGACTTCGTTGGCAAAATGATGCTCACACAGCACCACGTCAAAGGTCCGGTACTCCAGCTGGCGGCGGGCATCCGCCAGCCGCGAGCATTGGAGCACGGTACCCATGCCAAAGTCGCGCAATTGGGCCACCAGAATCGAGCGTGAGGTGGGGTTGCTTTCAATCACCAAGGCACTCGACGCGGACAAGTCGTCTTCAGGCAGTGCCATTGTCAGTTGGTCGTCTGCGTTGCAACACCGGATGCAGGATAGGACATGGAGGTCACCTCGTATTTTGATTATTTCAAAATAATATCATTAGGTTGACCAGATACGGGGACTGCTGGCTGACTGCTGCCAGAAGTGCTGTCGCCACGCTGCCCATACCTGGCGCAGCAGGTCCATGGCCGGCTCCACCATCGGTGCCAGCACCCGCACCACGATGACCTGTCCATCCGGGCTGGTGGCGCCTGCGGTGTAACGCAGGGCGTGCGCGTCGATCACGGTTCTGGCCGCGTCCAGCGCGCGTTGTCGCCGGCCTCTTTCCAGCTTGCTGCCGGCGACAAAAAAAATCGAGGCTAGGCAGCGCTGCCCCGCCAGCCCGAGCGGGCCGTTCATCAATCGGAGATCATCCGCTTTGATGCGCCCGCGCTCCAGCCACACGCCGGGCACTTCAATGTGTTGCAAAAAACTCCCCTGCTCAAACGGCTGCCTGGCATGCGGCAACCCCAGCGCAGTGACATCCCAGCCCATGAACTCCGCTTGCGGCGCCAGATCAAGGGTGAGGTGGTTTTCGGCCAGGCAGTGGTTGTAGCAAATTGCCTCCAGCGGCAACCATTCCAGACGGGCCTGCCCGGTCAAGGTGATGTGGGTGCGCTGCACGGCGCGTTCGCCATTGGAACGGTAAAAACGGGTGGCGCCGGGGGTGGTGATCAAGCCGTGGGACGCCTCGCCGGCGGTGACGCAAATGTCCAGTGTGTCGCCGCCCACCAGACCGCCCGGTGGGTGCACCAGCACGTTGTGGCACACCGTATCGCCCTCGGGGTACAGGCTTTGCAGGACACGCAAGGGGCCGTCATGGAGAAAATGAGCGACGGTGCGCTCGGTCCGCACGGTGTAGTCGAGCTTCAGGGAGGCGTGCCAACTCATATCAAGGTCGGGGCCGGACCGCTATTCGCCCTGGGTGCCGCGATGCGCCCAGGCCGTTGTGTTTTTTTCGATAAAGCTGAACAACTCGTACATCGCCATGGCCATCGCGCCGATCACGATCAGGCCGGCAAACGCCAGGGGCATGCGCTGCGCGGAGCCGGCCGATTGCATCAGGTAGCCAATGCCTGAGTCGCCCGCGGTCATCTCCGCCAGCACGGTGCCGACAAAGGCCAGTGTGATGGCGATTTTGAGGGAACCAAAAAAGTAGGGCATGGAGCGTGGCAAGCCGACTTTGATCAGCACGTCCCAGCGCTTGGCGCCCAGCACGCGCAACACGTCTTCCAGCTCGGGCTCCAGCGTGGCCAGTCCGGTGGCCATGTTGACCGTGATGGGGAAGAATGAAATCAGAAAAGCGGTCAGGATGCCCGGGCCCACGCCAATGCCGAACCAGACGATCAGGATGGGCACCAGCGCGGCTTTCGGCACCGCATTAAAGGCCACCAGCAGCGGGTAGACCGCGGCGTAGGCCAGGCGGGACGACCCGACCAAAAAGCCAAGCATCACCCCCACCACAATGGAAATGCCGAAACCGATCAGGGTGACCCAGAAGGTTTTCCAGCCGGCCTCGGCCAGCGGCCCGGCGAACTCGGCCATGGATTGGCCGATGGCCAACGGGCTGGGGAAAATGAACTCGGGAATGGCGAAACCCATGCAGACCAGTTGCCACAGCAGGATCAGGACAAGGGCCAGCAGCACGGGCGCCCAACGTTCGGTGAGTTGACGGTTCATGCGGGGCTGCCGGTGGTGTGAGGCTGGGTGCCATGGTTCCGCGATGCCCCAATATGGCCCCGCAGTTCATGCACGATGTCGGAGAACTCGCGGGTGTAGGTGATTTCCAGGTCGCGCGGGCGCGGCAGGTCGATTGTTTTTTTGACCACAAACCGGCCCGGGCTCTTGCTCATCACATACACCGTGTCGGCCAGAAAGACGGACTCGCGCAGGTCGTGCGTGACCAGGATGACATTGAATTTTTGCTCGGTCCAGAGGTCGCGCAGAATGCACCACAACTCTTCGCGGGTGAAGGCATCGAGCGCACCAAAAGGTTCATCGAGCAGCAGCATTTTGGGCTCATGAATGAGAGCGCGGCAGATGCTGGCCCGTTGCTGCATGCCGCCTGACAGCTGCCACGGGAATTTGTCCTCGTAACCCGCCAGTCCGACTTTTTGCAGCAGTGCCCGGGCGCGTGCTTCGTACTCCTTGCGTTTCGCCTTGAAGTTGCTGCGGTAGGGTTCCACGATTTCCAGCGGCAACAGCACGTTGTCCACCGTGGTGCGCCAGGGCAACAGCGACGGCGCCTGAAACGCCATGCCGGAGATTTTCAAAGGCCCGGTGACGGCTTGGCCGTCGATCAGGATTTTGCCCATCGACGGCATCTTGAGGCCGGTGGCCAGTTTCATGAAGGTGGACTTGCCGCAGCCGGACGGTCCAACGATGGCAATGAACTCGCCCTGCTGCACCTTGAGGTCGATGGCCTCGACGGCAAAGTGGTTCTGCTGGCGCAGCTCGTCGTTGTAGGCGAGCCAGACGTCCTGAAAATCGACAAACCAGGGGCTGGCGGAGTTTTGCATCATTGTTATATGAGAAATAGGGCTGTAGCCCCCGTCGATAGGGCGTAACTAGCTATTATTAATATAGCTAACCTGAATTTCCTTATTTTTTGGGCAACACATCCAACGCGGCCTTCGGGGGCAGGAAGGCGCCGTTCCACACCGTGTCGGCGTTGACCCGGGTTTTGGTGTTGAAGGCGTCTGACACTTGGGACGCCATCAGGGTGAGGCGGGGCCCCTTGACTTGGCCAAAGCCTTCGGCGCGGGCATCCGGGCTGTTCACTGCGGTGTCGATGGCCAGTTTCAGGCGCCGGGTTTCCAGCGCCACGTTGATGATGCCATCGCGTTGCCGTACCGATTCAATCGCCGCTTCGGGCTTGGCGAGCACCTCTTTCACGCCTTGGGTGAACGCCAGCAAAAACGCTTTCACCGCCGCCGGATTTTCTTTCAGGATTTTGGGTGTCGCAATGATCACGTTGCCGTACAGCTTGACGCCATTTTCCGCATAGGGAAACACCAGCACGTCGGCCGCCTTGACGCCCCGGGCTTCCAGATTCAGCAGCGAGGTGAAGGTGAAGCCGGTGATGGCCTCCACATCGCCGCGGGCCAGCATGGTTTCACGCAGGGGCGGGTCCATGGCGGTCCATTGCACGCCGGTGATGTGGTTGGTCTTGGCAAAAATCGGAAAAGCGCGGCGACCCGCATCAAACACGGGCGCACCAAACTTTTTGCCGCTCAGATCGGCCAGTGTCTTGATGCCCGATTTCTTGAGCACCATGACGGAGGCGGGTGTGTTGTTGTAGACCATCATGATGGCGACCGGCTTGCTGGGCGAGTCCGGGTTGTTGGCATGGAACTCCATCAGCGCGGCCATGTCGGCAAAACCGAGGTCGTAGGTGCCGGAGGCCACCCGGGTGACGGTGCCGCCGGAGCCGTTGCCGGCGTCAATCGTCACGTCCAGCTTGGCGGCCTTGAAGTAGCCCTTGGCCGCAGGCGACAAAAACAAGGCCGCCGGCCCCTCAAAGCGCCAGTCGAGCTGGAATTTGATCGGCGTGTTTTGCGCCTGGGCCAGCCCCAGGGCCGAGGTCGCCACCAGCGCGACGGCCAACTTTAACAAAATGCGTTTACTCATTGAGATCTCCAGCAAGGACGGAAAATAGGACGGTTTGAATGACCGTCCTACACGCATAAACAGTGCCAGGTAGCCGTGCCGTGGCTTATGTTCCCTGCACGGCGTTGGCCGCTGCCAGAGCCGTCATGTTGACCACCCGCCGTACCGTCGAGGAGGGCGTCAGTACATGGGTGGAAGCCGCCGCGCCCAACAGGATCGGCCCCACGGTGACACCATGACCGCCCGTGACCTTGAGCACATTGAACAGAATGTTGGCGGCGTCCAGATTGGGGCAGATCAGGATATTGGCTTCACCGTGCAGCTTGTTGCCCATCAGGGCGGCTTCGCGCATGTCTTCCGACAGGGCGGCGTCGCCTTGCAGTTCGCCGTCGCATTCCACCTCGGGCGCCATTTGACAAAACAACTCGTGGGCCAGTCGCATTTTGACGGCCGATTTGCGGTTGGAGGAGCCATACATGGAGTGCGAGAGAAAAGCGACTTTGGGGGGCAGGCCAAAGCGCCGGACTTCAGCGACGGCCATGACGGCAATGCTGGCCAGCTGCGCGGCGTCCGGGTCTTCGTTGACGAAGGTGTCGGCGATGAACAGGGTGCGCTGCTCCAGCATCAAGGCATTCAAGGTGGCCAGCCCTGAAGCGCCGTGTTTGACCCCGATGATGTCGCGAATGTGCTCCAGGTGCACATCAAAACGCCCGACCAGGCCGCACAGCATGGCATCTGCATGGCCGAGCTTGAGCATCAAGGAGGCAATGATGGTGTTGGAGCGGCGCACGGCGGCCTTGGCGGCGTCGATGGACACGCCATGGCGTCCCATCAGGCGGTGGTAGGTTTCCCAGTATTGGCGGAAACGCGGGTCGTCTTCCGGGTTGACGCATTCCACATCCACCCCCAGCCGGATGCGCAGGCCCGCTTTGGCCAGCCGCGCCTCAATCACTGCGGGCCGACCGACCAGAATCGGATGGGCCAGGCCTTCGTCGACCGCGACTTGGGCCGCGCGCAGCACGCGCTCGTCTTCACCTTCGGCATAGGCGACGCGTTTGGCGTCTTTGGCCACGGCTTTGGCGGCGGTGAAGACCGGGCGCATGAACATGCCGGTCTGGTAAACAAAGCGCGACAACTGTTGGCGGTAGGCCTCCATGTCCTTGATCGGGCGCACGGCGACGCCCGATTCTTCGGCCGCTTTGGCGACGGCCGGTGCAATGCGCAAAATCAGGCGTGAATCAAAGGGCGTCGGGATCAGGTAGTCCGGTCCAAACACCAGTTCTTTGCCGGCGTAGGCGGTGGCGACTTCTTCGCTGATGTCGGCCTTGGCCAAGTCGGCAATCTGGCGCACGCAGGCCAGTTTCATGGCCTCGGTGATCTTGGTGGCGCCGCAATCCAGCGCGCCCCGGAAAATGTAGGGAAAACACAGGACGTTGTTGACCTGGTTCGGGTAGTCCGAGCGCCCGGTGGCGATGATGCAATCCGGCCGCACCGCTTTCGCCAGCTCCGGGCGGATTTCAGGTTCCGGGTTGGCCAGCGCCAGGATGATGGGCTGGTTCGCCATGGTTTTGACCATGTCCTGTGTCAGCACACCGGGCGCGGAGCAGCCCAGAAAAACGTCGGCGCCGTTGACGACGTCGGCCAGGGTACGCAACTCGGTTTTCTGGGCGAAACGGGCCTTGGATTCGTCAAAGCCGCCTGGGCGGTCTTCATGGATCACACCTTTGGAGTCACACACGTAGACGTTTTCGCGCCGCACGCCCAAGCCGACCATCACGTCCAGGCAGGCCAGTGCCGCAGCGCCGGCGCCCGAGACGGCGATCTTGACCTCTTCAATGCGCTTGCCGACCAGCTCCAGCCCGTTGAGCAGGGCGGCGCTGGAGATGATGGCGGTGCCGTGCTGATCGTCATGAAACACCGGAATGTTCATGCGCTCACGCAATTTTTTCTCGATGTAGAAGCACTCGGGCGCCTTGATGTCTTCCAGGTTGATGCCGCCCAGCGTGGGCTCCATCGCGGCAATCATCTCCACCAGTTTGTCGGGGTCGTTCTCGGCCAGCTCGATGTCGAACACATCAATGCCGGCGAATTTTTTGAACAGGCAGCCCTTGCCCTCCATCACGGGTTTGGCGGCCAGTGGGCCGATGTTGCCCAGGCCCAGCACCGCTGTGCCGTTGGTGATGACGCCCACCAGATTGCCGCGTGAGGTGTACTCGGCGGCGAGGTCGGGATCGGCTTCAATGTCCAGGCAGGGGTAAGCGACGCCGGGTGAATAGGCCAGTGACAGGTCGCGCTGGTTGGACAGCGGTTTGGTGGCATTGACCGAGATTTTCCCGCGCGTGGGGTTACGATGGTAATCGCGGGCGGCTTCGCGCAGGGCGTGTTCGGCGGGGGAAAGTTCTTTGCTCATACGGGGTTCCTGTTTTGTTTTATTTAAACCAATAGGCTACTCGGTGTGTAGCCCTTCTGATAGTCGTAATTGTGCTTACTTGAGCAGGTCGTACAAGGTGCGGGCAATCACTTGGGTCGCCCGCCGCAGGTCTTCCAGATCGAGGCGCTCATCCGCCCGCTTGGCGTGTGACTCCAGCACGGTGCGCGGTCCGGCGCCGTAGATGACGCCGGGAATGCCCGCCTCGCAGAACAGGCGTACGTCGGTGTACAAGGGCGTGCCCAAGGCCGGAATGTCTTCGCCAAACACTGCTTTTCCATGCTTCTGAATGGCGTCCACCAGCGGCTTGTTGCCCGGCAGCGGCTGCATGGCATTGGCCAGCAGAATACGCTTGATGTCGACCCGGATGCCGGGTTGTTGCATGGCCGCGTCCAGAATGATCTGGCGCAGCGTGGCCTCGACTTGCGCCGGGATTTCTTCCGGGATCATGCGTCGGTCCAGTTTGAAGGTGACACGACCCGGAATCACGTTGGTGTTGGTGCCGCCTTCAATCAGGCCGACGTTCAGGTACGGGTGCGTGATGCCTTCGACCGATGAGCTGACTTTCTTAAAGAGCGTGTTTTGCGCGTACAAGGCGCCGAGGATGTGCACTGCGGCCTGCAAGGCGTCCACCCCCGAATCTGGAATGGCGGCATGCGCCATCTGGCCATGCACGGTGACTTCCATCTGCAGGCAGCCGTTGTGCGCCGTGATCACCTGGTAGCTGAAACCGGCGGCAATCATCAGGTCGGGCTGGATGATCTTGTGTTTGAGCAACCAGGCGGGCCCCACTTCGCCCCCAAATTCTTCGTCATAGGTGAAGAGCAGCTCGACGCTGCCGATCGTGGGTTTTGCCACCGCTTCCAGCGCCCGCACCGCGAAGGCGTAGGTTGAAAAATCAGATTTGCTGACGGCGGCAGCGCGGCCGTAAATCTTGCCGTCTTCAATCTGGCCGCCGTAAGGGGCGTGGGTCCAGCCTTCGCCGGGGGGCACCACATCGCCGTGTGCATTCAGGAGAATCGTTTGACCCGGCCCGTAGTGGCGGCGCACCAGCAGATTGGTGATGCTCTGCAGGCCGGCGGCCTGCACTTCGGCCTCGGGCACCGGGTATTTTTCGGCGTCCAGTCCCAGTCCATGCAGCAGTTCGGCGGTGCGTTCGGCGTGGGGGGCGTTGTTGCCCGGTGGCGTGTCGGTGGGGACGCGGATCAGTTCTTGCAGGAATTGAAGCTGTTCGTCAAAGTGGGCGTCAATCCAGGCGTCGAGTTGTTCGTAGGGCGTCATTGGGCGAGACTTTCAGGTCGAAATATAAAGGTCATTCCCGCGCAGGCGGGCGTTCAGGGGCTTGCAGGTCGAATGCGAGTTGTTGCAGCAGGTTCGAGAAGGCAAGCACGGCCAGTTGTATGTCGTCGCTGGTGCTGGATTCGAGCGGGTTGTGGCTGATGCCGGCGTTCTGTCCGCGCACAAACAGCATGGCTTGCGGCATCACCTCATGCAACTTCATGGCGTCGTGACCCGCCCCGCTGGGCATGCGGTGCAAGGGCACCCCCAGCGCGCTAACGGCCTGTTCCCAGCGTTTTTGCCACGCGGGCGCGCTGGGGGCGGCGGCGGCCCGCATCGTCTCTTCCAGGGTCGAGCGAACTTGGCGGCGGTTGCAAATATTCTGGAATGACTCAAGCACGTCGCTGACCATGGCATCGCGCTGGGCATCGGTCGGCGCCCGCAGATCCAGTGTGAACTGGCAGCGCCCCGGCACCACGTTGGGGGAACCCTGGGGCACCAGGAGTTGGCCGACGGTGGCCACCGAGTCACCATCCTGGCTGGCCCGTTTTTCGGCGGCGAGGAGCAACTCCGCGACGGCCGCCGCCGCATCGCAGCGCTGGTTCATCGGCGTGGTGCCGGCATGGCAGGCAGTGCCGATGACTTCGGCCGCGTAGCGCACGCTGCCGTTGATGGAGGTCACCACGCCCAGCGGCAAGTCCAACTCGTTGAGGACCGGGCCTTGCTCAATGTGGACTTCGACAAAACCGAGGTAGTCGGCCGGCTTGCGTTGCAGCTGGGCAATGTCGTCCGTTGCCAAACCGGCGTGTTGCATGGCTTCGCGCATCGTGATGCCATCCGCATCCTGTTGATTCAGCCACTCAAAGTCGAACTGACCGATGAGGGCGCTGGAACTCAGGAAGGTGGCCTTGAAGCGTTGCCCCTCTTCTTCGGCAAAGGCCACCACTTCAATCTGAAAAGGCAGGCGCTGGCCTTGGCGCGTCAACTCGCGCACGCAGGCCATTGGTACAAAAATGCCGAGGCGGCCGTCGTACTTGCCGCCGTTGCGCACCGTGTCGAAATGGCTTCCGGTGAGCAAAGTTTTAGGTGTTTCAGGGCTGTAGCCCCCGTCGATTCTGCGGGTGTAGCTATTGGAATAATAGCAACCAACGACATTGCCGACGGCGTCGCTGTGGACTTCATCAAAGCCGCAGTCCAGCATCCGACTCTTAATCTGCGCGGCGCAGGCACGGTGCGCTTCGGTCAGGTAGGTGACGGTGAGTTGCCCCTTCTCCTGGTAACCCGCATCACTGAATTGCGCCAGTTCTTCATGCCAGTCCCACACCTCGTTGCCGAGTGTGGGTGTGACGCCGAACTTGTCGTTCAGGCGAAGCTCGGCAATGCGATGGATGTTGCGCAGGCACTCCGCCACTTCAAACTCGGGATGGCCCAGCAAGCGGCGCTCAAAGGTGGCGATGATTTCCTGCCGGCTCAGGCCGGTGCCGCGCGGTCCGCGCACCGCGAGGATGAAGGGGAAACCAAATTTCTCGTGGTAAGCGGTGTTCAGCTGCTGGAGGTGGGTCAATTCAGCCGGGCTGCATTGGGTCAGGCCGGCCTTGCTTTGTTCGTGGCTAGATTCGGCCGTCAGGGTCTGGCTGACCATCGCTTGGCCGGCCAGCTCCGGGTGCGCCCGGATGAGTGCCAACTGGGCGTCCCGTCCGGACGTGGCTACGCTGCGCGCCATGGCGTGTTTCAGCTGGGCCAGCGAGGCAAAGGGTCGTGCGGTCAGCGCCTGCTCGGCAATCCAGGGCGAGTGTTCATAGACGCCCGCCAGCAGACGCAGGGCCTCGTTGATGGGCGCGGCATTGAGTTGATCAAGAGTCAGGGCCGTTTTCATGGGTGCGCTAGTCCTGGTAAGGGTGGGTTGTTTTCCAGTGTCGGGCAATGTCAATGCGCCGGCAGACCCAGACCCGCTCAAATTTTTCGATGTAGTCCATAAAACGCTGCAGTGCCGTGATGCGCCCCGGGCGACCGAGCAGGCGGCCGTGCATGCCGATGCTCATCATGCGCGGCGTCTCTTCGCCTTCGGCATACAAGACATCGAAGCTGTCCTTGAGGTATTGAAAGAACGGGTCGGCGTGGGAGTAGCCCTGCGGCAGCGCAAAGCGCATGTCATTGCAGTCCAGCGTGTAGGGCACGATCAGCTGGGGCACCACGTCGCCATTGGTTTTTTGGACCTTCATCCAGAACGGCAGGTCATCGCCGTAGTAATCGCTGTCGTACTCGAAGCCGCCGTAGTCCGCCACCAGGCGGCGGGTGTTGGGACTGTCGCGCCCGGTGTACCAGCCCAAGGCGCGTTCGCCGGTGATTTGGGTGAGGATGTCCATGCCCCGCGCCATGTGCTCGCGCTCGGTGGCTTCGTCGATGTTCTGGTAGTGGATCCAGCGCCAGCCGTGGCAGGCTATTTCATGCCCCAGTTCTTTCACCGCATGCACCAATTCGGGGTGGCGTTCCAGCGCCATGCTCACGCCAAACACCGTCAGCGGCAACTGGCGCTTTTCGAATTCGCGCAGGATGCGCCACACGCCCACACGGGAACCGTATTCATAGATGCCCTCCATGCTGATGTGGCGCGCCGGAAAGCTCGGTGGGTTGAACATTTCAGATAAAAATTGCTCGGAGCCGGCGTCGCCATGCAGCACGCTGTTTTCGCCGCCTTCTTCGTAATTCAAGACAAACTGCAGCGCCACGCGGGCCTGCCCGGGCCACTGGGCGTGCGGTGGCTTGTTGGCGTAGCCAATGAGATCGCGAGGGTAGGGGCGCGTGCTGTCGTAGTGGTTCATGATTGCAGGGGAGCCCTTCGTTGTCATGTGGTTCGCTGTGCGTGCATCAAGATGTCTTGCCAGTTTAGTGTGCCTGAAGGTGTATACACTTTCAGTTTGCCACGGATGAGGGATGCACCACTATGGGCCTGAGCACACATGTACTGGACACCATGCACGGCACGCCTGCGGCCGGCATGCGCGTTGCGCTTTACACCACAGAAGGGGAGGCGGCGACATTGCTTAAGCAGCTCGTGCTCGACCAGGATGGGCGCAACCCGGACGGCCTGCTGATTGATAACGAGCATCTCCAGCCCGGCACCTACCGTCTGGTATTTGATGTGTCAGGCTATTACAGAGCCCGCGGTGTTGCGCTACCGGAACCCAATTTTCTGGGCAAAGTGAGCCTGGATTTTGGCATTGCCGATGCCGCGCAGCACTACCATGTGCCGCTGTTGGTCAGCCCCTGGAGTTATTCGACTTACCGGGGGTCTTGACGCCATTTATCAAGCCGTTGAGGGCCGCGCTGGCCCATGCCGTGCCAGCGGTTTGCGCCGCAAGGCTTTACAGTTGCCCTTCGGTCAGCGTGTCGAGTTGGAAGCGGCCACTGCTGTGCCACAGCCAGGTGTCGGTGTAGGTCACGCGGCCCATCCGCACCGGGACCGGAAAGGGGGCGGCGAGGCGGACGGTGCGTTCGATCTCGGCAACGACTTCCGGTGCGTGGGTCGGCGCCCGCATCCAGTGGAGGGCAGTGACTTGGCCTTTGCCATCGACTTCAACCTGCAGCACGCCAATGGCGTAGAGCATCGCTGGCATCTTGCCTTTGAAAATCCGTTGTGTGTTTTGCCCATACAAGTGATTGGCCGCATCACGCCGGTAAGCGCGGGGCGAGGTGGCACCAGAAACGGTCGATTCGGGTGTTCTCGGCTGACCTGACGCAAAGGGTAACTCGCCAGGAACTGATCCCGGTGGCGCGGACGGGGTCGAGGAACAACCCGCGATGAGGGCGGCAATACCGGCGGCGGTGGCTGCCAGTAACGCATAAAGGCGATTGGTATTCTTGTTCATGTGGCGTCTTTGGTGTGAACGGATTTTTATGGGGGTGGCAAGCAGCGGTGACGGTTAAATCCGCGAAGCATACTGTGCCCGAAACAACATGGGTTGTGGATTTGTTTTGAGTATCAAAAGGTAATGGTAGCGTGAGTACAACAGACGAATTTCTGACCCGCCTGGCCGATGAAGACGCCATCTTGGTCACCGTGCATGCCTCACGTGGCTCGGTGCCGCGCGAAAAAGGCGCCTGGATGGCGGTTTTTAGCCAAAACGCGGTCGGCACGGTGGGTGGCGGTCACCTGGAGTTGTTGGCCCTGGCGGAAGCCCGTCAGCGCTTGCACAGCCGGGCCGGGGAGGGCGAACCGGTACGGCGTTATGCCCTCGGCCCGGCGCTCGGCCAGTGTTGTGGTGGCGAAGTCCATCTGCGCTTTGAGCGGGTGCAAGCGGCCAACAGGGATGCCCTGCAACTGCGTTTGGCCGTGACGCGTTACCCGCTGGCCCTGTTTGGGGGCGGCCATGTGGGCCATGCGCTGGTGCGTGTGTTCGCCGATTTGCCATTGCAGGTGCGCTGGATTGACAGCCGCCATGAGATTTTTCCGGCGCAGCTTCCGTCACACATCACCTGTGAGCAGTCCGACCCGGTGCAGGCCGCCGTCGCTACCCTGGCGCCGGACTCCCGCGTGCTGATCATGAGCTTCAGCCATGCCGAAGACCTGGACGTGGTGGCCGCCTGTCTGACGCGCCAGCGTTTGCACGCTGATTTACCCTATGTGGGCCTGATTGGCAGCCAGACCAAATGGGCGACGTTCCGGCACCGGCTTGCGGCGCGGGGTTTTACGCCGCAAGAGTTGGCCCATGTCACCTGCCCGATCGGTGTTCCCGGCATTGCCGGCAAAGCGCCGGCGGTGATTGCGGTGGCGGTGGCGGCACAGATATTGCAAACCTTTTAACTCAGCCGCTAGAGTGACAGGCACGAATAAGGTTTAAACGCATGGAAAGCTACTATCTCGACTGGGCCAATCTGCTGTTGCGCTGGGTCCACGTCATCACGGCGATTGCCTGGATTGGCTCGTCGTTCTATTTTGTTTTTCTCGACAGCAGTCTCACGCCGCCGGTGGATGACGACCTGAAAAAGCAGGGCGTCAGCGGGGAACTGTGGGCGGTGCACGGCGGTGGTTTCTACCACCCGGTCAAGTTCAATGTGGCGCCGCCGCAGCTGCCGCCGCACTTGCACTGGTTCTTTTGGGAGAGTTACAGCACCTGGTTGTCGGGCTTCGCGCTGTTCACGGTGTCCTACCTCTGGAGCGCCAGCACTTACCTGATCGACAAGTCGCGCATGGACTGGGCGCCGGCGACGGCCATTGCGGTGGCGCTGTCGTTTCTGCTGGTGTTCTGGCTGCTGTACGACCTGATCTGTCGGCTGTTCGGCCAGCGCAAGCACGGCGACGCCATCGTCGGTGCGTTGGTGTTTGGGTTGGTGTGTATCGCCTCCTGGCTGGCCTGCCACTGGTTCGCCGGCCGGGCCGCTTTTTTGCTGGTCGGTGCCATGCTGGCCACCAGCATGAGTGCCAGCGTCTTTTTCTGGATCATCCCGGGGCAGAAAAAAGTGGTGGCGGCCATCAAGGCCGGCGCGCCGGTAGACCCGATCCACGGTCAGCGCGGCAAGCAGCGCAGCGTGCACAACACCTATTTCACTTTGCCGGTGTTGTTTGCCATGCTCAGCGGCCATTACAGCTTCACCTACACGCATCCGCAGAACTGGCTGGTGCTGATTCTGATGATGTTTGCCGGCGCCGCGATCCGCCAGTTTTTTGTCATGCGCCACGGCTACAAGCTGGGTCGCAACGGCAATCCGCTGCCTTATGCCCTGGTGGGGGTCGCGGCCATCGTGGCGGTGATCGTCTGGCTGAAGCCGGCGCCACCCGCGCTTGCCGATCAGGGTGCTATAAGTTCAGTAGCTACTTCCGCATATCCGACGGGGGCTACAGGTCAAAATGACTATATGTCTTTGCAGGTGGTGCTGGCCCAGCGCTGTTACCAGTGCCACGGCGCGCAGGTGCAGATGAAGAACGTGCGGCTGGATTCCCCGCAAAACGTCAAGCTGCATGCCCAAAACCTGTACCAGCAAGTGGTGGTGACCAAGCTGATGCCGATGAACAACGCCACCGGCATCAGCGATGCCGAGCGGCGACTCGTCAAACAGTGGTTCGAAGCGGGGGCTAAGACCGATTGAGGTCTTTCACCGTCGCCAACCTTTTTCTCGTCAAGGTTTGATTCCGACGAAGCTGAAGCCTTTGCTCCGGGCGGTGTCGAGCGCCGCCAAGTGGAGACGCTTGGTGCTCGCGTCAAAGTAGCCAATGCCGCTCACTGCACTCGCGTTGTTGGCGCAAGCGCCGCCGCTGAAAGCACCTAACAAAACGTATAGATTTCCTCTTGAGCGCGGCACAATCTTGCCCAAGAACTGGCAGCTGCTGGTGAGTCCGGCGCCGACAACGGTCCCATCGCTGCTGACGGCCAGCGTTGCCAAGTCATTGTTCCCCGTCATGGACATGGAGCCCGGGTAGTTGCCGGCGACAGCCACCAGGGTGGGGGGCTGTTCGTAATCTGCGTTATACGTTTGGCTGAAAGTGAAGGCTGGATTCTGGCTGGGGTAGCTAACTGACCCCGTGAAGCTTTGCTTGGTCACGTAGTTGGCGGCGACCGTGGCGTTGCTGATGCCTGACCCAGCAACATTGAAATCTATGCCGTCGGAGGATGAAAAAACTCCGTTGAGAGAGTTCCCTGTGCCTTGAATAAAGCTGGCGTTAGGCGCGCTGACGGTGGGCACGGGCAGAAGCCAATAGGTCCCATTGTCAAGAACAATACTCGTGAGCGACCGGGATGTGCTGGTGATGCCGTTCCACAGCCCTTCCGAGCTGGCATCAGGTACAGACGTTGAGCCGCCATTGTCACCGCCGCCGCATGCGGCCAAGGCCACGAGCGATGACACGGCAAGCGCTTTGATCACTGTGATTGATTTGACTTTCACTATTGCTCCTTGTCGGCGGATGTGCCCTGGAGTTTTTCCGGATAGTACACCTGCCATGGCATGGGCGTGGGCAGCAGGGCGGCGCGCCCTTTGTGACATCGTCTTACACGCCTTGCATTTTGTACGTCGTCCAGCGGGGGCCACGTAGACGTTGAATACCCATGGGGAATTTTCTCCATGACTTACTCAACGAAGGAATTCACGATGAAGATTCAGACTTTGATGACCGCGCTAGTAATTGCTGCCAGTGGCGCCGCTTATGCGCAAACCGTACCCGCCGTACCCGCCACACCGGCTGCACCCACCGCACCCGCCCGCACCATGGACCTGAAACCAGTCGCTCCCGCCGCGCAGGTCGTCCAAGATCCGGTGGCGACGCCGGAACTGGACAAACATCAGGCCGAGCAGAAAAAGAGTATTGACAAAGGCGTTGCTGCTGGCCAATTGAACCCCAAAGAGGCCGCTGGTCTTGAGAAGCGTGAAGCCAAATTGGACGCTTCCAAGAAAGCAGCCAAAGCCGATGGCAAAGTCACCAAAAAAGAGCACAAAAAGCTCAAAAATGAAGTGAACCAGAACAGCGAAGCCATTGACAAGCAAAAAGCCGACAAGCCGGTGATTGACGTGGTGAAGTAACGCCGGGGCTATTCATAAAAAAAAGGCCACGACTGACAGTCGTGGCCTTTTTGCTTTGTCAGACGCCGAGGCGTCAGGCCGACGCTGCTTCGTGGGCCTTGTCGGCTTCGGTGATGAATGCATCGGCGTAAAACTCGTCCTCGGGCAGGCCCGCCTGATGGGTGTAGGCCGCCTTGGCCGAGTCCACCACAATCGGGGCGCCGCAGGCATACACCTGATAGGCCGACAGATCGGGCAAATCCTGCAGCACCGCCTGGTGCACAAAACCGGTGCGGCCGGTCCAGCCATCTTCGGGCAGGGCGTCCGAGACGACGGGCACGTAGCGCAGCTGGGGCATCTCCGCCAGCTTGGCCTTGACCCAGGCATCCATGTACAAGTCGGCCGGGCGCCGACCGCCCCAATAGAGCGTGACGGGGCGCTGGATGTTCTTGAACTGCATGTGCTCAATCAGCGCCTTGAGGGGCGCAAAGCCGGTGCCGGAGGCCAGCAGCACGATCGGTTTGTTGCTGTCTTCGCGCAAAAAGAAACTGCCATACGGACCTTCCACCCGCAGGATTTCCTTTTCCTTCATCGTGTTGAACACCTGGTCGGTAAATTTGCCGCCCGGCATGTGGCGAATGTGCAGCTCCAGCCCGCCACTCGCGGCTTGCGTGTGGGGTGCGTTGGCCATCGAGTAGCTGCGCCGGGCGCCATCACGCAGGAGAAACTCGACATACTGGCCGGCGTGATAGGCAAAGCTGTCGTTGGCCGGCAGCTGCAGTTTGAGCAACATCACATCCGCGGATTTTTTCTCCATCAAGGCGACCCGCGTCGGCATTTTCTTGATTGGAAAGGCACCCTCTGATGTCACCTGGCGCGACTCCAGTACGACGTCGCTCTGCGCCACACCGCAGCAGGTCAGGACAAAGCCGTTGGCTTCTTCTTCATCGCTCAGGGCCTTGCTTTGATGTGGACCGTGCAGCACGATGCCTTCAAGTTTTTTGCATTTGCAGGAGCCACAGGCGCCGTCCTTGCAACCGTAGGGCATACCAACCCCAGCGCGAATGCCGGCGGCCAAAATGGTTTCGCCGGGGGTGGCGGTGAATAAGCGGTCGCTGGGCTTGACGGTGATCTGGAACCCTGGTGTTCCGGTTTCGCTGCTCGTCATGTTTTCTGTATCCTTAGGCGTTGTTACATTTTTAATAGCCCCGATTTTGCCTCCAAACCCAAGCCCCCGAGCCACCCCGTCCCCCATTCTGTACGCCACGCGTCCCGGCGCCTTGCCGGCGCGATTTCGTCGTGCCCGTGTTTTGCTCGTCGGTTGCGGCGATATCGGGCTGCGGGTGGCGCAGGCCCTCGCTGGCCGGGTGCGCCTGCTGGCGCTGACCTCCAGCGGGGGGCGCACCGCGGAGTTGCGGGCCCGGGGCATCACGCCCTTGCAAGGCAATCTGGACGCCCCCGACACGCTGCGCCGACTGGCCGGGTTGGCGACGCGCGTCGTGCATCTGGCGCCGCCGCCGGGCGCCGGCTGGACCGACCCGCGCACCCGGGCGTTGACCCGTGCCCTGCGCCGGCGCCGCTTGCCCGACGCCCTGGTCTATGGTTCCACCAGCGGCGTCTATGGCGACTGCCAGGGTGAAATTGCTATAGAAACAAGAGCACTTAGACCAGAAACGACGAGGGCTAGACGTCGAATTGATGCTGAAAATAGTGTCCGTTTCCTGGGCCGTGCCACGCCGGTGCGCAGCAGTATTTTGCGCATCCCCGGTATTTATGCGCCTGATCGCGAGGGCGGCACGCCGCGTGAACGCCTGGGCAAGGGCACGCCGGTGCTGCTGGCCGCCGATGATGTCTACACCAACCATATTCATGCCGACGACCTGGCGCGCGCCTGCATCGCTGCCTTGTGGCGTGGCAAGGCACAGCGCATCTACAACGTGAATGACGATACCTGCCTCAAGATGGGGGATTATTTTGATCTGGCGGCCGATTTGTACGGCTTGCCGCGGCCGCCCCGCGTGCCGAGGAGCACGGCCAAGGAGCAACTGTCCTTGATGCTGTTGAGTTTTATGAGCGAGTCGCGGCGCATGGACAACACCCGCCTGAAAAGTGAACTGCGGCTGAAATTGCGCTACCCGACGGTCGATACCGGCCTCTGAACCGGTGCCTGGGCCCGCCACTGTGCCATCATCGGCCCGCTTGAATGACTACCTTGGGGAACGCTACGATTTTTAACAGCAGTACCGAGCCAATTTTGAAGGCGCACGAACTGGCCTGTCGCCGCGGCGGCGAGTGGCTGTTCACCGACATGTCGTTTGAGATTTATCCGGGGCAACTCGTCTGGCTGCAAGGGCAGAATGGCCGCGGCAAGACCAGCCTGCTGCGTTTGCTCGTCGGTCTGGCCGAGCCCGACCGGGGGACGCTCACCTGGCATGGCGAGCCGCTGCACAAGGCGCCAGATTTCAAGGAAAACCTGGTTTACATCGGTCACACCAATGGCCTGAAGGATGATTTGACGGTGACCGAATCGTTGCAATTTCTGGCCCGTTTGCACAACCGGGACGACTCGCCGTTGTCGGTGCCCAGCGCGCTGCACACGCTGGCCATGCAGCATCGCGCGCAGGTGCTGGTTCGTACCCTGTCGCAGGGTCAACGTCGCCGTGTGGCCCTGGCCCGGCTGGCGCTGGAGCGCAGGCCCTCGCTGTGGGTGCTGGATGAGCCCTTTGATGCGCTGGACGCCGAAGGCATCAGGGTCGTCAACCGCCTGCTGCTGGCGCATACGGCGCGTGGTGGCTGTGTCTTTCTAACGAGTCACCTGCCCTTGAGTCTGGACGCGTCCCGTGTCCGGCCGCTTGATTTTCCGCACGGAAGGGCGCCATGAGTTGCAATGGTTTTATCGCGCTGGCAGCGCGCGATTTGCGGCTGGCGTGGCGCCGTCCGGTGGACGCCTGGCTGGCGGTGGTGTTTTTTGCGGTGGCGGCCAGTCTGTTTCCGTTGGGCGTCGGGCCCGAGCCGCAAACCTTGCGCCAGATTGGCGGCGGCGTTGTCTGGGTCTGCGCGTTGTTGTCAACCCTGCTGGCCCTCAACACGCTCTACACCAGTGACTACAACGACGGTTCTCTCGATCAGATGCTGCTGTCGGGTCATTCCCTGGTGCTGCTGGCGGCGGCCAAAGCCCTGGTGCACTGGGTGCTGACCGGTTTGCCACTGGTGGTGGCCGGGCCCGTGCTGGGCTTGATGTTCGACATGAGTCCACGCGGCCTGGCCACGCTGACCCTGACCTTGCTGCTGGGCACGCCCGTGCTGAGTCTGCTCGGCAGTGTGGGTGCGGCGTTGACGCTGGGCTTGCGCAGTGGTGGCGCGTTATTGCTGTTGCTGGTGCTGCCTCTGTGCATCCCGGTATTGATTTTTGGCGCCGGTGCCGTATCCGCAGTGGAGCTAGGGATATCCCCGGCGGGCCACTTGTCCATACTGGGTGCACTGCTATTGTTGGCGCTGGTGGGCGCCCCACCTGCCGCGGCGGCAGCGCTGCGCATTTCTGTGCTCTGAAGCCTCCCTCCTAAACGTTTCCATTGCCATGACAAGCTCTCTGCGATTTTTTACCTACGCTTCGCCTCCGCGTTTTTATGCACTGGCCGGGCGCTTGATTCCGTGGCTTTTCGGCCTGGCCGGCCTGGTCGGACTGGTGGGCCTGTATGTTGGTTTTTTTGTCGCCCCGACCGATGCCACCCAGGGGCAGGCTTACCGGATTATTTTCATCCACGTGCCCGCCGCCTGGATGTCGATGCTGCTGTACCTGGTCATGGCGGGTTGGGCAGCGGTGGGCTGGGCTTTCAATGCCCGCCTGGCGTCCATGGTGGCCCGGGCGCTGGCGCCCACCGGGACGCTGTTTACGGTGCTCGCCCTGTGGACTGGGGCGCTTTGGGGCAAGCCGACCTGGGGCGCCTGGTGGGTGTGGGATGCACGGTTAACGTCGGAGCTGATCTTGCTGTTTTTGTACCTGGGCTACATCGCCCTGGTGGAGTCGATCGACGATACCCGGCGTGCCGACTACGCGGGCGCCTTGCTGGCACTGGTGGGTGCGGTTAATGTGCCGGTTATTTATTTTTCGGTGCGGTGGTGGAACACCCTGCATCAGGGCGCCTCGATCAGCATGAGCGCGGCACCCACGATGGCCCATACGATGCTCAGCGCCATGCTGCTGATGACGGTGGCCTTTTGGGCCTACGCGTTTGCCGTGGTGTTCATGCGGACGCGGGCAATCATCCTGGAGCGTGAGCGGGATGCCGATTGGGTTTTGGCGCTGGCGCGTCAGCGTGCGGGAGCAGGGGAATGAACTGGAACAGTTGGGGCGAGTTTTGGGCCATGGGTGGTTATGGTCTTTACGTGTGGGGCTCTTATGGCCTGTGTGCTGTTGTATTCGTGCTGGAATCCCTGTCTGCGAGGCGCCGCCTTAAGCGGGCCTTAAGCCAAATCCACGATGCTGGCTAGCAGGAGATCAACATGAAACCTCGTTACCAACGCCTGGCCATCGCTGCCGGCGTCATCACCGTGGTCGGCGTTGCCGTCGCCCTGGTGCTCAATGCCTTCCAAAGTAACCTGGTATTTTTTTACACGCCGACCCAGCTCGCCGCCAGCGAAGCCCCCGCAGAACGCACCTTCAGGCTGGGGGGGCTGGTGGTCGCGGGCAGCGTCAAACGCGAGGGCGTTTCGGTCAACTTCAGGGTGACGGATACCGTCCAGACCGTGCCGGTGCGGTTTGAAGGCATCTTGCCTGACCTGTTCAAAGAGGGCAAGGGCGTCGTCGCCCAAGGGCGCATGCGTGGTGGTGTGTTTGAGGCACGTGAAGTGCTGGCCAAGCATGACGAAAACTACATGCCCCCCGAAGCGGCGGAGGCTCTCAAACGGGCCGCGCAAAGCAAACAAAAAGTAGCCGCCTCCGTGCTGCTGGAGACGCGTTGATGATTCCCGAAATTGGTCATTTCATGCTGTGGCTCGCACTCGGTGTGGCGCTGCTGCTGGGCACCCTGCCTTTGATGGGTGCGCAGCGCGGCCGTACCGACTGGATGCAACTGGCCCGTCCTGCGGCTTATGCCTTGTTTGTACTGGTGGCCATCGCCTTTGCCTGTTTGGTGGCGTCGTTTGTCCGGCATGATTTTTCGGTGCTGTATGTCGCGACCAACTCCAACACGGCGCTGCCCTTGCAGTACCGCATTGCCGGGGTTTGGGGTGGCCATGAAGGCTCGCTCTTGTTGTGGGTGGTGATGCTGTGCGTCTGGATGGTGGCCGTGGCACGCTACAGCCAGCATCTGCCGTTGCCGGTGCTGGCGCGCATTCTGGCGGTCATGGGCCTGATTGCCGTCGGCTTTTTACTCTTCATGCTGCTGACCTCCAATCCGTTCGATCGCCTGTTTCCGGTGCCGCCCGATGGCCGCGACCTGAACCCGCTGCTGCAGGACATGGGCATGGTGACGCATCCGCCGCTGCTGTACATGGGTTATGTCGGTTTCTCGGTGGCGTTTGCCTTTGCGATTGCCGCCTTGATCGGGGGTGATCTGGACGCAACGTGGGCCCGCTGGACGCGTCCCTGGACCACCGTGGCGTGGATGTTTCTGACCATCGGCATCGCACTCGGCAGCTCGTGGGCCTACTACGAGTTGGGCTGGGGCGGCTGGTGGTTCTGGGACCCGGTGGAAAACGCGTCGTTCATGCCCTGGCTGGTGGGCACGGCGCTGATCCACTCGCTGGCGGCGACTGAAAAACGCGGTGGCTTCAAGTCCTGGACGGTGCTGTTGGCCATTTTGGCGTTTTCGCTGTCCTTGCTCGGTACATTTTTGGTGCGCTCGGGCGTGCTGTCTTCGGTGCATGCCTTTGCGACGGACCCCCGGCGGGGGCTGTTCATTCTGGTTTTCCTCACCGTGGTGGTGGGCGCGTCATTGGCCCTGTACGCCTGGCGGGCGCCCAAGGTGGGTCTGGGGTCGCGCTTTGCCCTGGTGTCGAAAGAGTCGGCGTTACTGGGCAACAACGTCATGCTGGTGGTAGCGGCCGCCGCGGTGCTGCTCGGCACGCTGTACCCGCTGCTGCTCGACGCCTTGGGGTTGGGCAAGCTATCGGTGGGCCCACCTTACTTTGACACGGTCTTCATGCCGCTCATGGCGCCGGCCATCTTTTTGATGGGGGTCGGCCCGCTGGCGCGCTGGAAAGAAGATCGCGTTCCCGCGCTGGCCCGACGGCTGGTCTGGGCCGCGGGCGTGGCCGTGCTGGCGGCGCTGGTAACTGGCTGGCTGGCCGGGGAGATCAATCTCGTGACCAGCTTCGGCTTGTTGATGGCGTACTGGATTGTGGGTTCCGTTGCCACCGATGTGTGGGGGCGGGTGCGCCCTGCCGGTGGCACCTGGCGCGATGTGCCGCGACGGTTCAAGCAAATGCCGCGGGCCTTGCTCGGCATGATGCTGGCGCATTTGGGGGTGGCGGCTTTTTGTTTTGGTGTCGCCATGGTTAAAACCTATGAAGTGGAACGCGACGTCAAGATGACGGTGGGCGATAGCACCACGGTCAAGGGTTACACCTTTACGTTCAAGGGAACGCGCGAACTGGAAGGCCCCAACTACGCTGCTGTCAGGGGTTTGGTGGAAGTCAGCCGCGAGGGCCGCAAACTGTTCGACATGAGCCCTGAGAAGCGGGTCTACCGGGTCCAGCAAAACCCCATGACCGAAGCCGCCATCGATGTCGGATTAACGCGTGATTTGTATGTGTCTTTAGGTGAGCCGGTGGAAGGTGACGCGTGGATTGTGCGGGTCTATGTGAAACCGTTTATCGACTGGATCTGGGGTGGCTGCCTGCTGATGGCCCTGGGTGGTTTGTTGGCGGTAACCGATCGGCGCTACCGGTCAAAGCAGCGCAGTGAGCAACCTGCGCTGGGGGCCGTTGCTGGCGCGAAGGCATGAAATACCTGAAGTTTCTGTTGCCCTTGGGCGTGTTTTTGGGTCTGGTCGTTTTTCTGGCGGCGGGTCTCAAGCTCAACCCGAGAGAAGTACCTTCGCCTTTGATCGACAAGCCCGCGCCGGCTTTTTCCTTGACCCAACTGGAGAATCCGGCCCAAACCATTCGCCGGGACGATTTGCTGGGCAAGGTGTGGATGCTCAATGTCTGGGCTTCATGGTGCGTTGCCTGCCGGCAGGAGCACCCGCTGCTGGTTAAATTTGCACAAAGCAAGTTGCTCCCCATTTACGGCTTGAACTACAAAGACAGTCGGCCCGATGGCTTGCAGTGGCTGGCGCGGTTCGGTAATCCGTATGACGCTTCTCTGTTTGACCAGGACGGGCGTGTCGGCATTGACTGGGGGGTGTACGGCGTGCCGGAGACTTTCATCATCGACCGTCAGGGCGTGGTTCGTTTCAAACATATCGGGCCACTCACGCCGGATGTCATTCGCTCGCGCATCGAACCTTTGGTGAGGAAACTCAATGGCTAAGTTGATTTGGGTCTTGTTTTTTTCGGCTTTTGCCCTGCTCGGCCACGCGAAAGAAGCCGTGCTGGCAGCGCAAGACCCGGTGCTGGAAGCCCGCATGGTGCGCATCACCTCCGAATTGCGTTGTCTGGTCTGTCAGAACCAGACCATTGCCGATTCGCACGCGGCGCTGGCCGTGGACTTACGGAACCAGGTGATGGAGCAGCTGCAGCAAGGTCAAAGTGACCAGCAGATCATCGATTACATGACCGCCCGGTATGGCGATTTTGTGCTGTATCGGCCGCCCTTGAAGGCGAGTACCGTGGTGCTGTGGTTTGGCCCCGGGCTGCTGCTGCCGATCAGTTTGGCCGCCCTGTTTGTGGTCTTGCGGCGACGCAGCCGCCTGCCGCCCGAGGCCTTCGATCCGGATGAACCCGAGACGCCCGGCCCAGAAGCGCATCGCCATTGAATCCGTTTCATTATTTCAGTCACCCGATTTCCTAAGGCCTCCATGACGACTTCAACTGCCCCCGTTGCGTTTGACATCACGGCGGTCAAACGACAACTGCAAGAGCTTCAGGCGCTTCACGCCTCGGGCGCCTTGTCACGAGAGTTTTACGAGGAAGGCCGGACGCGACTTGAGCGCCGCATTCTGGATTGGGTGCTCCTGGAGGCGCCAGCGGCTGAGCCCGCTGTGGCTCCAGCAGTTCAGCCGCTGACGCGACCCTCATGGCAGTTGTGGGCCACGTTAGCGGGGGTGGTGCTTCTCGTGGCCGTCGTCGGCTACAGCTGGTCCGGTTACTCGTCCGCCCGCTTGACTGACAGCACCGGCAGTGGGGCTGCGGCCACAGGGGAAAAAACCCATGCCAGCGATGTTGACCAGATCAGCGCGATGACCGAGAAGCTGGCAGCGAGACTGCAGGACAAGCCGCAGGATGCCGAAGGTTGGGCCATGTTGGCGCGTTCCTACAGCATGCTGGGCCGCAACCCCGAGGCCATCAACAGCTATGAGAAAGCAATTGCCTTGAGCGGCGATGACGCCGTGCTGCTGGCGGATTATGCGGATGCCCTGGCCGTCAAAAACAATCGCAGTCTGGCGGGTGAGCCCATGAAATGGGTGGCGCGTGCTCTCAAGAGCGATCCGCACAATCTCAAGGCGCTGTCGCTGGCGGGTGCCTATGCGTTTGAAAAACAGGACTACGCCAGTGCCGTGAAGTATTGGGAGCAGGTCGTGCAGTTTGGCGCTGCCGATAACCGTCTGGTCGAGCAGGTTCAATCCAGTCTGGTCGTCGCACGCGAACTCGCAGCTTCTGCAACGGCAAGCCCGGCTTCACCACGCTGAGCGGGTCTGTGCAAAGTGCTCGGCGAGGAAATCGATGAGCGCACGCACCTTCGGCGAGACGTACTTGCGGGTCGGGTAGATCGCGTAAATTCCCAGCTCAAGGGAGCGAAATTCGGGCATCAGTTCCACCAGCGTGCCCGCCGCGAGATCGTCCCCCACCAGGAAAGTCGGCTGCAAAATAATGCCCTGATGCGCCAGTGCCGCCGCACGGCAGGTGTCGCCGCTGTTGGTGTGCATGCAGGGACGAGTCTTCACGCTGACCAGCCCTTGTGGCCCGTTGAAATGCCACTCGTCTTTGGTGGACCAGTAACGGTAGGAAATCACCGTGTGTTCCGTCAGTTCGGCGGGATGACGTGGCACCCCATGCACCTTGAGGTAATCGGGAGAAGCGCAGAGCACCATGCGGGTGGTAGTCAGACGTTTGCTGATCAGCGTTGAACTGGGCAAGGTGGCGATCCGGATCGCCACGTCGTAACCCTCTTCAACCAGATCCACCACGCGGTCCGCCAGGGTCACATCCAGCGAGACGTTCGGGTAGCGGGTGAGGAACATCCCCCACAGTGGCGCCAGATGGCGGATGCCGAAGGTGACCGGTGCGTTGACCCGCAGCAGACCGCTGGCAGCACCGGTGCGCGAGGTGATTTCAGCCTCGGCCTCGTCGACCCCGGCCAGCAGTTCCTTGCTGCGCGCGTAAAACACCTGGCCTTCTTCGGTCAGGGAGAGCCGCCGCGTCGTGCGCTGCAAGAGCCGCACCCCCAAGCGCGTTTCCAGGTCGGCGACATAGCGCGACACCGCCGCCTTGGAGATGTCCAGCGCATCGGCCGCCTTGACGAAACTGCCGGCGTCGACGACGGCATGGAAGGTTTGCATTTCCAGGAATCGGTCCATTGTGCTTTTTATTGAAACAATTTATCTGATTTTAGGATGTTTATCTCAACTTAAAAGACGAATAAAGTTCAGTTACTGCATGGAAAGCTTGCCTCACCGTCGCTAAACCGATGGTTCAACGACAACCCAAGGACACTTTATGAACCTGGCTCCAGTTTTTTTTATCTCTCATGGTGCGCCGACTTTTGCCCTCGAACCCGGCGTGCTTGGCCCCTGCTTGCAGACCTTGGGTCAGCAACTGTCGGGCGTCACGGCGGTGCTGGTGGTATCGCCGCACTGGCAGACCCGGGACGCCACCGTCATGACGACGGCCGCCCCGGAGACGGTTCACGACTTTGGTGGTTTTCCCGCCAAGCTCTACCAACTGCAATACCCCGCCAGCGGTCACCCGCCGTTAGCCCTAGAAACGGCCCAGTTGCTTTCGGAGGCCGGCTATGGCGTTGCTGTGGATGAGCGGCGCGGTCTGGATCACGGCGCCTGGGTGCCGTTGCGCCACCTGTTGCCCGAGGCCAGGGTGCCTGTTTTTCAGGTGTCGATGCCCCATGTGCTGGACACGGCCAGTGCCTTCAAACTCGGCCAGGCACTGGCACCGATGCGGCAACGCGGCGTGTTGATCGTGGCCTCTGGCAGTCTGACGCATAACCTCTATGAGTTTCGCCAGTCGGGAGCGAGCGAGGCGGCCTATGCTCGCGAATTCACAGACTGGACTCGCGAGGCCGTCGTTAACCATGAAATTGAGCAGCTGCTGGCCTACCGTCAGCTGGCGCCGCATGCTGAACGGGCCCATCCCACCGAAGAGCACTACCTGCCTTTGCTGGTCGCCTTGGGGGCGCGTGGCAACGCGGAAGTCGCGCAGGTCATCGAGGGCGGCATCACCAACGGCGTGCTGTCGATGGAGTCTTATGTCTGGGGCTTGCCGACTGGGCATGCCGCCACAATCATCTCTTGAACAGGAATTTCACCATGGTCAATTTGCAAAACTCGATCAGTTCGTTGCAGCAAGATGCGGCCTTTGACTTGACCTTTCGTCTGCGGCAGCCCGTGCCCGTCAAGCCGAAGGCGTGCGTGCTGCTGCTCCACGGCGTGGGCGGCAGCGAGATGAATCTCGCGGACCTGGCCGCGGCGATGGACCCGGACACGCTGGTCGTGCTGCCGCGCGGTCCGCTGGAGTTTGCCCCGGGGCAGTTCGGCTGGTTTCGCGTGAACTTCACGGCCAGCGGGCCGAGTATCGTGGCGGCAGAAGCCGAACAAAGCCGCCAGGCCTTGATCCGCTTCGTCGGGCAGTTGCAGACCGCCTACGGTATCGCACCGCAGACCACGTTGATCGCCGGCTTTAGCCAAGGCGGCATTCTCAGCGCCAGCGTGGCACTGAGCGCGCCCGAGCGGGTCGCCGGTTTCGCGGTTCTGTCGGGTCGGATCTTGCCCGAGCTCGAACCGCACCTCGCCAAGAAAGAGCAACTGGCGCATCTGCGCGGGTTCATTGCGCATGGCGAGTACGACAGCAAGCTGCCGGTGCTGTGGGCACAGCGCTCGGACCAATGGCTAAGCAACTTGGGCGTGGCCCATGCGACCCGCTTATACCCGATTGCGCATGAGATCAGTGCAACGATGCAAGCGGACTTTCTTGCATGGGTCAGCGCCCAGACCTCGATCGAAACCGGCATCCGTCTGCGCTACCGCGCCCTCAGATCGGGCGTGCCGCAGGGCACGTCCATCATGGTGCTGCATATTGGCGCAAATCAAACCACTATCGTCAACGGAAGTGGCGAAGAACCGGCCGCGACGCTGCAACTCGCCATCGGGGCTGAAAAAACAGCGGCTGATTTTTTCAAACACCATCCGCCCACGCCGGCTGAACTGGAAAATGCCATCATGGCGGTTGAAGATGAGGTGACCCGCGCGCGAACGCTGATCGCCAACGATTCAATCCTGGCGACGACGGATGCCGCCATCCGCGAGATCGCACTGATCGCGGGCGTCCCTGATCAAGCAGAATTGATCCTGTCACTCGAGGTGATGGAACGAACATTTGAACGGCTGGCGCAGGTCACACTCGGCCGGCCGGCTTCGAGCGAAGGCATGCCCGCCAGCGCCGCCTTCGCGGCAACGCTTCTGATCCTGCGCGAGTTCATGCACCATCTGCAGTTTTCATCGATCACCGTGAAAGCCTGACTCACCGCGGAACTGGGTGGCGAACGTTAAACATGAGCGCCATGACTGATCTCAAGTTCGGACGGGCCGTGTCGGATCAAAATGGAATGACAGAGTAAGACTCTTCAACGGAGGTGCCGAAATGGTCAAGCGCTCTTATCCTTTGTCCAAGGTCTATGGTCTTCTTGAGCCGGGGCCGGTGGTGTTGCTCACCACGATGCACAAAAGCAAGGCTAACGTGATGCCCATGTCGTGGCACACCATGATGGAGTTTGAGCCGCCGCTGGTGGGGTGCGTCGTCAGCGGAAACGACTTTAGTTTTGCTGCGCTCAAGGCGACGCGGCAGTGCGTGCTCAACATCCCGACAGCAGAGTTGGCCACCCAGGTGGTGGGCTGCGGCAATACCTCGGGCCAGAGTCTGGACAAGTTCAAAGCCTTCGGTCTGACGCCCGTGCCTGCGGCGCTGGTGACCGCGCCGCTGATTGCCGAGTGCTACGCCAATCTGGAATGCCGGGTGGTTGATACGCGGCTGTTGAATCGTTACAACTTCTTCGTGCTGGAGGTGCTGAAGGCCTGGATCGACCCGGCTTGCAAAGAGCCGCGTACGCTCCATCACCGGGGCAAGGGCGTTTTTATGGTGGCGGGCGAAACGATCAAGCTGCCCTCTAAGATGAAGTAGAGAGCGGCGTCAGGCCCGTGTTTGTTGGTCTGGGCGCATAAGAGCAAACACGGTCAGCGCGGCAAAGGCGAGACCGACTGCCAGCAGGAACGTGCTGGCCGGGTGCAACAGCCACAACGCGCCAGCAAGCAGCGATGCCGGCAGGTACAAGAGACCCGTCACAAAATTGTAGAGTCCAATCGCGGACGCGCGGCGCTCCTGCTCCAGATCCGCGATAAATGCTTTGCTCTGGGCTTCATCGATGGCAAAGAACACGCCATAGGTGATAAACAGGACAATAAGCTGCCATGGCGCTGCGGCAAATGCGAAGCCGAGGCTCATCAGCAAATAAATCAGGTAGCCCAGCATGATCATGTGGGCTCTTCCAACCCTGTCGCCCAGCTTGCCTATCAGCGGTGCAGCAACGACGAACGCAATATTGAACAAGGCGTACAGCAGCACGATGTCCTTGACGACAAAACCGACGCTGTGCGCCCGCAACAGCAGAAATCCGAAACTGAAATAGGCCAACGAAAAAATCCCGGCCGGGATCAGGTAGCGCTTGAACCCCGGGCTGAGCACCGCCCAGGTGTCAAACATGTTTTCGCGCGGGTGCTGCACCCCGGGCTGGTCCTTGATACGGCTCAACACCACGATGCTGAGCAGGGCCGGAACCAGTGCAACCCAGAACAGCACCCGAAACGTTGAAGCCCCGTCCCCAAGCCACGACAGCAGACCATACGCGACCAGCGGGCCGAGTACAGCGCCGGACTTGTCCAGTGCCTTGTGCACACCGAACGAATAGCCCCGGGTGTCCTTGTCGGCCACGGTCGATAGCCAGGCATCACGCGGCGGCCCCCGGAAACCTTTGCCCAGGCGTTCAATGACACGAAAGACACCGAGGCCCGCAACAGAGCTGCTAATCAGCAGAATAATCTTGGCCAGTGTCGAGAAACCATAGCCGGCCAGCGCGAAGACTTTGCGTTTTCCGGTCCGGTCTGACAGCCAGCCCGCGAAGTAATTCAATGAGGAGGCAGACAAGTCGGCCAGTCCCTCGATCATGCCCAGCAAAGCCGCCGAGGCCCCTGCCATCGTGGTGAAGAAAACCGCAAAGACCGAGAAAATCATCTCGGAACTCAGGTCGGTCAAGAAGCTCACCAACCCCAACTTGAGGACATCGGGGTGTACGCCCAGTACGTTCAACTTCTTGTTGGAAAATTCCGGTGGAGTGGGGTCCATCATGGCAGTGCTTGGGGCATGGGGCTGTGGTTCCAGGCAAGGGTACATCCGTTTTTATGTTGATGCTTTGCGCCAATCCGCCCCGGAAGTTAAAAGTCTGATGCAGTGGTTTTTCTCTTGCCTACAGCTTCAATGCATGTGGGTTTCCACAATTGAAATTGACAATTCTGGGGATTACAGTGTTATTTCATTAACGTAACCGGCCCAGCTCATGACTTCATCCAAAGCGGCGCAAAAGCGTCCTCTCTATAAATCCCTCTATGTTCAGGTGCTGACGGCCGTGATCTTGGGCGTCTTGTTGGGACATTTTTACCCGCAAGTCGGGGCCGATATGAAGCCCCTGGGTGATGGCTTCATCAAGCTGATCAAGATGATCATCGCGCCCATCATTTTTTGCACCGTCGTCATCGGCATTGCCGGCATGGAAGACATGAAAAAGGTCGGAAAAACGGGTGGCTTGGCCTTGCTTTACTTTGAAGTGGTCAGCACCTTGGCGTTGATTGTGGGCTTGGTGATTGTGAATCTGATACAACCTGGCGCGGGCATGAACATCGATCCGTCCACCCTGGACACCAAATCGATTGCTACTTATACCGATCCCAGCAAGATGACGGGCACGGTTAACTTCCTGCTCAACATCATCCCGGTGTCGGTGGTTGAAGCCTTTGCCAAAGGTGAAATTCTGCAGGTGCTGCTGTTTTCGATTCTGTTCGGCTTTGCCCTGCAAAAGTTCGGCGGGCGCGGCACGATGGTGTTTGACTTCATCGAAAAAATGTCACACGTGTTGTTTGACATCGTCGGCATCATCATGAAAGTGGCGCCCATTGGTGCGTTTGGCGCCATGGCTTTTACCATTGGCAAGTACGGCGTCGGTTCCCTGTTTTCGCTGGGAAAACTGATGGGTGCGTTTTACCTGACGTGTCTGATTTTTGTCTTTATTGTGCTGGGCACCATTTCCCGGTTGCATGGTTTCAGCATCTGGAAGTTTGTCAAATACATCAAGGAAGAACTGCTGATTGTGTTGGGCACCTCCTCTTCGGAGTCCGTGTTACCTCGCATGATGGAGAAGATGGAAAACCTGGGTGCCAAGAAAACCTGCGTCGGTTTGGTGATTCCTACCGGCTATTCTTTCAACCTGGACGGCACCTCCATTTACCTGACCATGGCCGCCGTTTTCATTGCCCAGGCCACCAATACACCCATGACCTTGATGCAAGAAGTGACGCTGCTGGCGGTGCTGTTGCTCACCTCTAAAGGAGCCGCAGGCATCACGGGCAGCGGTTTCATTGTGCTGGCCGCCACCCTGTCAGCGGTGGGTACCGTTCCTGTCGCCGGCCTGGCGCTGATTTTGGGTATCGACCGTTTCATGTCCGAGGCCCGCGCGCTGACCAATCTGGTTGGCAATGGCGTCGCCACGATTGTGGTCGCCAAGTGGACCGGTGAACTCGACACCAAACGCCTGCATGCTGGTTTGAACAACGAGACCTGGACCGAAGCAGAAGCGCCTGAAGTGTTGCTGGATCAAAAAGTGGCGCACATGGCCGTCGGCAAAAAAGCGTAAGACGCGGGCGTTAAACCGATCCCAAATCGGGCGCCAACAAACCTTCTGGCCGTAAGGGCAAGCGCAAAAATTGCGTCTGCGCGCTATCATGGTTTCGTGCTGAATCAGGTTCAGCTCAACCAGCGATGCCCCGTCCTAGCGGGGCAGCGCGATCTACAGGATGCGGCCAATCAAATGTATTACGGGGAAAAGTTCAATGCTTTGACCCATCTCGTCGGAGCCGTGCTGGCGCTTGTCGGCACCACCGTGCTCATCGTGCTGGCCGGGCAGACCGGCGACCCGTGGAAAGTGGTGAGCTTCTCCCTCTACGGCGTGACGCTGGTGTTGCTTTACAGCTTTTCGGCGGCTTATCACAGCTTTCGCGGGCGGGCCAAGACTATTCTGCGCAAGCTGGACCACCACAGTATCTATTTGCTAATTGCCGGCAGTTACACCCCCTTTTGCCTGGTGACGCTACGCGGCCCCTGGGGTTGGTCACTGCTTGGCTTGGTCTGGGGGCTGGCCGGGCTGGGCAGCCTGCTGGAGCTGAGGCCGCAGACTGGGGCCCGGCCGCTGTCCGTGCTGATCTATGTCGTGATGGGTTGGGTGGCCTTGGTGGCCCTGGTCCCCATGCTGAAGGTGCTGGGGCCAGCCGGCTTTGCCTGGATCGCGGCTGGCGGACTGTTTTATACGGTCGGCATCGTCTTTTATGTGCTGGATACCCGCCTCACCCACGCACATGGCATCTGGCACCTGTTTGTACTGGCGGGCAGCGCCACCCATTACGTTGCGATCTTGCGCTATGTGCTGTGAGCCGGCGAAGAAAAACAATTGCGTCTACCCAACCCCTCGTCAGGGATTCGCCTGCACGGGCACACGCAAATCGTCCAGATAATCCTGCCTGATATTCACGGTGCATTCCACGCCCAAGGCGCTGTAGTGCTTGGCCAGCCAAGCGCGTCCGTGGGACTGACCCAGGTCGCGCAGCGCGTGAATCAGGCTTGCGCTGGTAGATGTTTTGGTCGATCCCGCGAAAGCCTCCAGCGTCTCGCCACCGTCAATGCGGTGCATCAGAATGTCTTTGTAGTGCGCGGGGTCAAGTTTGCCTTCGGCCAGCAAGCGCTTCACAAAATCAATGGCGCGCATCTCGGCAATCAGGCCCGCGTTAAAGGTGACCTCGTTGATGCGGTCCACGATCTGGGCGTTGGTTGTCGGCAGCTTGTCGCGCTTGATCGGGTTGATCTGCACCAGCAAAATATCGCGGCTCTGGCAGTCATAGATCAGCGGATGCATGGCCGGGTTGCCTGAATAGCCTCCGTCCCAAAAGTGGTCGCCTTCAATTTCGACCGCCTTAAAGGCCATCGGTAGACAGGCGGAGGCCATGACGGCGTCTGCCGTCAGGCGCTTGCCTGTGAAAACCTCGGCCTTGCCGGTGGAGACACGCGTGGCCACCACAAATACCTTGAGCGTTTGCAGACGGGCCAAGCCCTCAAAATCGATCTGACTCTCCAAAAACTTGCGCAAAGGGTTGATGTCAAACGGGTTGCTCTGGTACGGCGACACGGCGCTGGACCAGAAGCTGGTCATGGCATTGGCCCACACGGCGGTGGGCGAGTTGCCGTCGATATCCCGGCCGAACAAAATATCAAACGGTGTGCGCTGCGCCTCGGACATCGCGCCCATGTTGACAATGCCGTTCCAGAAATTGGAAAGTGCTTCACGCGCCGCCTCGCGTGGATCGCTCTTGGCTTGTGTCTGGGCTTGGGCAAACCCGTGCGCCAGCGCCACCGCATTCATCGCCCCGGCGCTGGTGCCGCTGATGCCTTCCAGGTCGATGCGACCATCTTCGAGCAGCGCATCCAGCACGCCCCAAGTGAACGCACCATGCGAGCCGCCGCCCTGAAGCGCTAGATTGATCCTGGGTAAATCTTTGCTGGATGACTTGTTGGAAGGTGTGTTCAGAGTTGAATTCATAAAGGAAGGTTAACAAGAATTGACATCAGCGGAATCGCTACATCCTCAGTGGCCGGAGCAAGATCACCAGATCGCGTTTGTTTTGCGGCAGGCCTCGTGAAAAATATTTATCAATTTTATTTTTACGATAGTCAACCAACAGCCAGAGATGACGAAAATTGGGGAGTGACTTGAAGCTTGGTCGATCAGAAAAATGATCGGAACAAGGGTTCCGACAAAAACAATGCTGATTGTTGATGCGGAAATTGCTTCCAATCCCATAGCTGAGAAGCTATGGTGCCCGGGGCCGGAATCGAACCGGCACGCCTTGCGGCGGGGGATTTTGAGTCCCCTGCGTCTACCAATTTCACCACCCGGGCAGGAAGAAGCGAAGAACGAAATTATGGCACAGTGTGGGCTATGAAATACCCAACTATTGAAGATTCAATCGGAAAAACACCTTTAGTGATGCTGCAACGCATCGGTACGGCGGAATATTCCACCCGTGGCAACGTCATTTTGGGCAAATTGGAGGGAAACAACCCGGCCGGCTCGGTGAAAGACCGCCCGGCTTTGTCCATGATCCAGCGGGCGCAGGAGCGCGGCGAGATCAAACCGGGTGACACCCTGATCGAAGCGACCTCGGGCAACACGGGCATTGCACTGGCCATGGCGGCGGCGATCAAGGGCTACCGCATGATTTTGATCATGCCGGAGGATTTGTCTATCGAGCGCGCCCAAACCATGAAAGCGTTTGGTGCGGAATTGATTTTGACGCCCAAGAGCGGCGGCATGGAGTACTGCCGCGATCTGGCCGGGCAGATGCAGCGCGACGGCAAAGGGTTTGTGCTCGACCAGTTCGCCAATGCCGACAATCCCCGCATTCATTTTGAAACCACCGGCCCTGAAATTTGGGCCGACACCCAGGGGCGGGTCACACATTTTGTCAGCGCCATGGGCACCACCGGCACCATCACCGGCGTGTCGCAATTTCTGAAAGAAAAAAATCCGGCGATCCAGATCATTGGTGTACAGCCCAACGAGGGCTCGCGCATTCCGGGCATTCGCAAGTGGCCGCAGGAATATTTGCCCAAAATCTACAACCCCGCCAATGTGGACGAGTTGATGTATGTGAGCCAGGAAGACGCCGAAGACATGTGCCGGCGGCTGGCGCGCGAAGAAGGTATTTTTGCCGGTATTTCGGCGGCGGGTGCCTGCTGGGTGGCGCAAGAGATTGCCAAACGGGAAGCCAATGCCACCATCGTGTTCGTTGTCTGCGACCGCGGCGATCGCTACCTTTCCACCGGCGTCTTCCCCGCTTGATTTTAATAAAAATGACCGCTAGCCCCCGTGTAATAAGCGCAGTCAGCTATTTAATGTGCAGCAGTAAGGGTTCTTCATGACCGAGGGTTTCAGGTTTTGTCCACAATGCGCTGCGCCCCTGGCGATGGTCACGCAGGCTGAAGATGGGGGCGACAAAGAGCGCCTGCGTTGCGTGGCCTGCGGCTTCAGCCACTGGAACAATCCGACGCCGGTGCTGGCGGCCGTGGTTGAGTACGAGGGCAAAATTTTGCTGGCGCAAAACGCGGCCTGGTCGGGCAAGATGTTTGCCCTGATCACCGGCTTCATGGAAGCGGGTGAATCGCCGCAGGACGGCATTGCGCGTGAAATCAAGGAAGAAACCAGTCTGGAGGCCATCGCGCTGGACCTGATTGGGGTCTACGACTTTCAGCGCATGAACCAGGTCATCATTGCCTACCATGCGCTGTGCCGGGGTGATGTGAAGCTGTCCCCGGAACTGGTGGACTACCGGCTTTTTGAGTTCGACCAGGTGAAGTGTTGGCCGTCGGGCACCGGCTATGCGCTGGCCGACTGGTTGCGCGTCCGTGGGCATGAGCCGCAATTTATGGCGTTCCCGCAGCGGGACTAAAGCCAAGGTCTCTAAAATTACCCTAATTTCAAGGAACTTTGATGCAAATCGACAAAGAGCTCGACGCTCGCGGCCTGAACTGCCCGCTGCCCATTCTGAAAGCCAAAAAGGCGCTGGCCGACCTGCAAAGCGGGCAGACCCTGCGCGTGGTCTCGACCGATGCCGGTTCGGTGCGCGATTTTCAGGCGTTTGCCAAGCAGACCGGCAACGAACTGCTGGAGCAGCAGACGGTAGGGACCGACTTTATCCACGTCATGCGCCGGCGTTGAGGTCAATGCATGCATCCCGATCAGCCTCGGGATAAACCATAAAAAACGGCGGCCTCCAAGACTGGAGGCCGCCGTTTTTTTGTGCTCGATCCGCTGGAATTAGCCCAGGCGTGCCAGCTGATCTTTCACCTTGAGCAAGGTGGCACCAAAGTCGGCCATCCGTTTGCGCTCCAGGTCAATGACGGCGGCCGGTGCCCGGGCGACAAACGCTTCGTTGCTGAGCTTGCCTTCGGTTTTGGTGATTTCGCCTTCGAGGCGCGCCACTTCTTTGCCCAGGCGCAGCTTTTCAGCGGCGATGTCCACTTCCATGAACAGGCAGATGCGGGCGTCTCCGACCACCGCCACGGGTGCCGCTTGCGCGGCAGCGGCCCAGGTGGCCTCGTCGTCAAATACCCGCACTTCATTGAGCTTGGCCAGCGCTTGCAAGACCGGTGCCGATTGCTTCAGGAACGCCGCCTCTTGTGCGTCGGTGGCAATCACAAACAGCGGCAAGCGGGTGGCGGGCGACACGCTCATCTCGCCACGGAGGTTGCGGCAGGCATCCACCAGCAGCTTGAGCTTGCCGACATAGGCCAGCGCCGCGTCGTCAATGCGCTCGGGCTGGCACACCGGGTACTCGGCAATCGAGACCGATGCACCGGCGCGACCCGCGACCGGGGCCACTTTTTGCCACAGCTCTTCGGTCACGAACGGAATCACCGGGTGCGCCAGGCGCAGGATGGTTTCCAGCGTGCGAATCAGGGTGCGGCGGGTGGCGCGTTTTTGCGCGTCCGTGCCCTGTTGAATCTGCACCTTGGCGATTTCCAGGTACCAGTCGCAGAACTGGTTCCAGACGAAGTCATAAATCGTGCTGGCGACGTTGTCCAGGCGGTATTCTTCAAAGCCTTTCGCCACTTCGGCCTCGGTGCGCTGCAGCAGCGAGACGATCCAGCGGTCGCATTGGCTGAAATCGAGGTAGCCGTGCGCGGCACCGCCGACGGCGCATTCTTCTTTCGTATGCTCGTTCAGGCCGCAATCCTGGCCTTCGCAGTTCATCAGCACAAAGCGGCTGGCGTTCCACAGTTTGTTGCAGAAGTTGCGGTAGCCTTCGCAGCGCTTGGAGTCAAAGTTGATGCTGCGGCCCAGGGAGGCGAGCGAGGCAAAGGTGAAGCGCAGTGCATCGGCGCCAAACGCGGGGATGCCGACCGGGAACTCTTTCTCGGTGTTCTTGCGCACGGCGGGCGCGGTCTCGGGCTTGCGCAGGCCTTCGGAGCGTTTGACCAGCAATTCGGGCAGCGCAATGCCGTCGATCAAATCGACCGGATCGAGCACATTGCCTTCGGACTTGCTCATTTTTTTGCCCTGTGCGTCGCGCACCAGGCCGTGGATGTAGACGTGTTTGAAGGGGACTTTGCCGGTGAAGTGGGTGGTCATCATGATCATTCTTGCGACCCAGAAGAAGATGATGTCGTAGCCTGTTACCAATACGGAGCTAGGGAGGTAAAGGTCAAAGTCGCTCAGGCTGTTGGTGTTGGCCCCGCTTCCGGCCGAGTCGGAACCGGCCTTGCTCATACTCGCTTCGCTCACCAAATCGCTGCGTTCGGTCCCGACCCGTCCGGAAGCTGCATCGTCGTTGCCCCAGCCCATGGTGGAGAAAGGCACCAAAGCGGAGGAGTACCAGGTGTCGAGCACATCTTCGTCGCGGCGCAGGGTTTTGCCGGGCGCTTTGGCTTGCGCTTCTTCCTCGTTGCGCGCCACGATGACGTTGCCGTCTTCGTCGTACCAGGCCGGAATCTGGTGGCCCCACCAGAGTTGGCGGCTGATGCACCAGTCCTGGATGTTGTTCATCCACTGGTTGTAGGTGTTGACCCAGTTTTCGGGCACAAACTTGACGTCGCCGGACTGCACGGCATCAATCGCTTTTTGCGCGATCGATTTGCCGGTCGGGTCGATCGGGCTGACCTTGGTCATGGCGACAAACCACTGGTCGGTCAGCATCGGCTCGATCACCTGGCCGGTGCGGGCGCAGCGCGGCACCATGAGTTTGTGTTTCTTGATCTCGACCAGCAATTCCAGTGCCTGCAGATCAGCCACCACTTTTTTGCGGGCGACAAAACGGTCGAGGCCCTGGTAAGCCGCGGGTGCCAGCTCGTTGATCTTGGCGTCCAGCGTCAGCACGCAAATCATCGGCAGCTTGTGGCGTTGACCGACGGCGTAATCGTTCTGGTCGTGCGCGGGCGTGACTTTCACCACGCCGGTGCCGAAGGCCTTGTCCACGTAATCGTCGGCGATCACGGGGATGGTGCGGTCGCACAAGGGCAGGGTGACATGCTTGCCGATCAGGTGCATGTAGCGCTCATCTTCCGGATGCACCATCACCGCGACGTCGCCCAGCATGGTTTCCGGCCGGGTGGTGGCGACCACCAGACCGGTCGCCAGTTCGCCGCCGACCAGTTGTGGGCCGTCGGCAAACGGGTAGTTGATGTGCCACATGAAGCCGTCTTCTTCTTCGCTCTCCACTTCCAGGTCGCTCACCGCGCTTTGCAGCACGGGGTCCCAGTTCACCAGACGTTTGCCACGGTAGATCAGGCCTTGTTCATACAGTTGGACAAAGGTTTCGGTCACGGTTTTGGATAGTTTGGGGTCCATCGTGAAGTACTCGCGGCTCCAGTCCACGCTGTCACCCATGCGGCGCATTTGGGTGGTGATGGTGTTGCCCGATTTCTCTTTCCACTCCCACACCTTTGATACAAAGTTTTTGCGGCCGAGGTCGTGGCGGCTGACTTTTTGCTCTTGCAGATGGCGCTCCACCACGATTTGCGTGGCAATGCCGGCGTGGTCGGTGCCCGGAATCCAGACCGTGTTGTCGCCACGCATGCGGTGGTAGCGCGTCAGCGAGTCCATGATGGTCTGGTTGAAGGCGTGCCCCATGTGCAGCGTGCCGGTGACGTTGGGCGGTGGCAGCTGGATGGCGAACGCTTCAGCGCCGTCTTTCGGCAGGCCGGTGCCGCGGTAGCCGGCGTGCGCGTAGTTGCGGCGCTCCCACTCCGGTCCCCAATGGGCCTCCAGCGCGGCGGGCTCAAAAGATTTGGACAGGCTGTTGAGGCTGGGTTGTTGCAGTTCGTCGTTCATGGTGTCTTTGGCTTAGTTGCCCCAGTGCCCGAGGTGGGGCGCTGGATGCGATGAGCGGCACCGTTCAAAAGATGCCGCTGTGGAGGTAAGGCTGGAAGAGGGTGATTTTATTCGACCGGCCGACAGTCACGATAATGACGGTCTGGTCCGAAAGCATTTCCTTTTGGCCGCGCCTCCAACACGCTATTTCAAGTGATTTCGCCATGCTGTTTCTTCTGTCTCCCGCCAAATCCCTCGACTTTGCCCCGCCGCCGAGCGAGGTGCCGCACACGCAGCCGCTGTTCGTCAAGCAGTCGGCCGCGCTGATCGACCTGCTGCAGGCCAAGTCACCGCAACAAATCGCATCCCTGATGAGCCTGAGTGACACCCTGGCGGGCCTGAACGTGGCGCGTTATGCCGCCTGGCGCCCCAAATTCACCGCCAAGAACGCCAAACAAGCGGTGCTGGCCTTCAATGGCGATGTCTACGAAGGCCTGGACGCCAAGAGCCTGCCACCCGAGACGCTGGCCTGGACGCAAGACCACCTCTGCATCTTGAGCGGCCTGTACGGCGTGCTGCGGCCGCTCGACTACATGCAGCCGTACCGGCTGGAAATGGGCACCAAACTCGAAAATGAACACGGCAGCAACCTCTACAAGTTCTGGGGCGCGCAAATTTCACATTACCTGAACGAGCGGCTGCAGCGCGACGTGTCGCCGGTGGTGGTGAACCTGGCCAGCCAGGAGTATTTCAAGGCGGTGGACGTCAAGGCGCTGAAGGCGCGCGTGGTGGAGTGCGTGTTTGAGGAGTTGAAAGGCGACCAGTACAAAATCGTCAGCTTCTACGCCAAGCGGGCGCGCGGGCTGATGGCGCGTTATGCCGCCACGCACCGGGTGCTCACGCCGCAGCAGCTGCAGGGCTTTGACACGGAAGGCTACGCGTTTGCCGCCGCCGTCTCCAGCCCCGAGCGTTTGGTGTTCCGGCGCCGCTCAAACGCTTGAAATTTATAACAAATAGGCCTCTAGCCCCCGTATATTAAGCGCAACTAGCTATGAAAATAAGAGCAAACGGCATTCACATCGAAGTCGAAGACACCGGTTCCGGCTGGGGTTCGGGTCCCGCCTCCGGCGGCCAGTACCGGCCTGCGGTGTTGCTGATCATGGGGCTGGGCATGCAGCTGGTGGCATGGCCGCCCGAACTGGTGCAGGCGCTGCTGGCGGCCGGTTACCGGGTGATCCGGCATGACAACCGCGACGTCGGCTTGAGCCAGCACCTGGAGGGTTTGGGCAAACCGAATCTGTTCTGGCAGAGCTTGCGCTACAAGCTGGGGCTGGCGCCGCGCGCGCCCTACAGCATGGGCGACATGGCGGCCGATGCGCTGGGCGTGCTTGATGCGCTCGGCATCTCCAAAGCGCATGTGGTGGGCGTCAGCATGGGCGGCATGATTGCGCAGCGCATGGCGTTGGCCGCCCCCGAGCGGGTGCTGAGCCTGAGCAGCGTGATGAGCACCAGCAGCGCCAAAGGGCTGCCGCTTGCCAAGCCGGAGGTGATGCGCGTGCTGCTGAGCCGTCCAAACGGCACGAGCCCGCAGGCGGTGGTGGACCATTACGTCAAGCTGTTCCAGGTCATTGGCAGTCCGGCGTTTCCGATACCGGAAGCTCAGCTGCGCGCCAACATTCAGCTGAGCGCGGCGCGCGGTTTTGATCCTATTGGCACGCTGCGGCAAACGCTGGCGGTGATGGCCGACATCACCCGGGCGGCGCAGTTGCCGGGCATCACCTCGCCCACGCTGGTGCTGCACGGCAAGGACGATCCGCTGCTGCCCTATGCCTGCGCCGAAGATACGGCCCGGCGCATTCCGGGCGCCAAACTGGTCGGGATTGAAGGCATGGGCCACGACCTGCCGCCCGACGTCGTGGCGCGGTTGCTGGACGCGCTGCTTCCCCATTTGAAGGCGGCCGACGCGTCCGCCTTGACTCACACCCCCGCTTAAGCACCCCACTGTATGAACCATCCTGAAAATTCCCAATTAGGCAAAACCTCCGCCTACATCGACCACTACGACGCCTCGCTGTTGTTCCCGATCGCGCGCGCCGGCAAACGCGCCGAGATCGGCATCACGGCGGCGGCGCCATTTTTTGGCGCCGACATGTGGACCGCGTTTGAGCTGAGCTGGCTCAATCTGCGCGGCAAACCGCAGGTGGCGCTGGCGCACTTCACCGTGCCGTGCGAGAGCCGCAACATCATCGAGAGCAAGTCCTTCAAGCTCTACCTCAACAGTTTCAACAACACCCCATTCGCCGATGCCGAAGAAGTGAAAGCCCGGCTGCGCGCTGATCTGAGTGAAGCCGTGTGGCGCGACACCTCGGGCGCAGTAGCGACCAGCGGCACCGCGCCGGCCTCGATCGGCGTCAAAATTGTGTTGCCCGAGCTGTTTGACCGCGAACCGATTTATGAGCTGGATGGCCTGAGCCTGGACCGCCTCGACGTCGAATGCAGCCGCTACACGCCGGCCCCAGACTTGCTGACGGCGCAGGCGGAGGAAGCGCCCGTGAGCGAAGTGCTGGTCAGCAATCTGCTCAAGAGCAACTGCCTGGTGACCGGCCAGCCGGACTGGGGCAGTGTGCAGATCAGCTACAGCGGCGCGCCGATCGACCAGGAGGGTTTGCTGCAATACCTGGTGAGTTACCGCAACCACAACGAGTTTCATGAGCAGTGCGTGGAGCGCATCTTCATGGACATCTGGACGCGCTGCAAGCCGGTGCGGCTGTCGGTGTATGCGCGCTACACGCGCCGGGGTGGGCTGGACATCAACCCGTTTCGCACCAGTTATCCGCAGGCACTGCCGGGCAACACCCGCATGGCGCGGCAGTAATTACGCTATTAAATTAATAGCTACTTGTTCAGACAGCACGGGGGCTAGAGTGTTGTTTGGCTTGTAAGGCGGGTCAGTTCGCCCGCCGGCACCGGGTTGCCAAAATAGAAGCCCTGGAAGGCATCGCAGCCCAAGTCGGCCAGAAAGTCACGCTGCGCCGCTGTTTCCACGCCCTCGGCCAGCACGGTCAGGCCCAGGCTGTGGCCCAGTGCAATGACGGTGCGCGCAATCACGGCATCGTTCGGGTCGGTCAGCACATCCCGCACAAACGACTGGTCAATCTTGAGCTGGTCCAGCGGCAGCCGTTTCAGGTAAGACAGCGACGAGTAGCCGGTGCCAAAGTCGTCCAGCGAGAAGCCCACGCCTTGTGCCTTGATTTCGTTCATCTTGAGGATGATGTCTTCCACATCGTCGACCAGCATGCTTTCGGTCAGCTCCAGCTTGAGGCGGCGGGGGTTGGCCGCGGTTTTTTGCAGCGCCTCGGCCACCGTGGCCACAAAATCGGCCTCGGCAAACTGCGACGCACTCACGTTGACGGCCATCGTCCATTGCGCCGTCTCGGGCTGACGGGCCCATTCGACCAGCTGGGTGCAGGCCGTTTCCAGCACCCATTGGCCCAGGGGCAGGATCATGCCGGTTTCTTCCGCCAGCGGGATGAAATGGGCCGGCGCCATCAAGCCGAACTTGGCGTGGTTCCAGCGCACCAGCGCCTCGGCCCCCATGGCGACACCGGTGTTGTCCACTTGAATCTGGTAGTGCAGCACAAACTCGTGCTGGACCAGGTCCCGGCGCATGTCTTTTTCGAGCTCGGCATGGGCGGCAGCGGCGGCCTGCATGGCCGGATCGAAAAACCGGACGGTATTGCGGCCGGCTGCTTTGGCCTGGTACATGGCCACATCTGCTTTTTTAAGCAACTCGTCCATGGTTTCCTGATCTTCCATGAACACCACAATGCCAATGCTGGGCGTGCTGGTGTAGGTGTGCCCGAGCAATTCGTAGGGTTGCCCGAGGGCGCCCAGGATTTTGTTGGCCACTGTTTCGGCCTGCACCGCGGCCTCATGGGTATAGATGCTCAAGGCGCCCAGCAGCATGACAAATTCATCGCCGCCCAAGCGGGCCACGCTGTCGCCCTCGCGCACACAGTGCTTGAGCCGCTCGGCCACCTGCTGCAGCAGCACGTCACCCACATCGTGCCCAAGGGTGTCATTGAGGCGCTTGAAATGGTCGAGGTCCAGAAACATCACGGCGCCGTGCTGGCCGGTGCGGTGCGACGTCACCATGCCTTGTTTGACGCGGTCCATCAGCAAGCGCCGGTTGGGCAGGCCGGTCAACGGGTCATAAAAGGCCAGGCGCCGGATTTTCTCCATGTCCTGGCGGTGTTGGGTGATGTCGCGCGCGATGCCAATAAAAATAGGCTGCCCCGAGCGCGCAATCTGCGAGACCGACAGGCTCATGGAGAACACGCTGCCGTCCCGGTGCTGCCCCTCCAGTTCGCGCGGCTTGCCGATGACGCGCGCCTCGCCGGTGCGCTGGAAGTGCTGCAGGTAGCCATCATGGTGGCTACCGTGGGTTTGCGGCATCAGCATGGCGACGTTGCGCCCCAGGACTTCTTCCGGGGCATAGCCAAAAATAGTGCTGGCGGCCTTGTTGAACGACTCCATGCGCCCCTGCGCATTGATGGTGATCACGCCGTCGACGATGTTGTCCAGGATGGTCTGGTTGTGCAGGTCCGACTCGCGCAGCGACTCTTTGCTGGACAGGAGCTGCTGCTCCGTGTGCTTGCGCTCCGTGATGTCGCGGGTAACGCCGATGAAGTGGGTCAGCAAGCCTTGCGCGTCGCGCACGGGCGAGATGGTCAGCTCGTTCCAGAAGGTGCTGCCATCCTTGCGGTAGTTCAGGATGTCGCCCGAGAACTGTTCGGCATTGAGCAGGGCTCGGTGGATGGCCTGGCGCGTCTGGGGATCGGTGAGGGGGCCCTGCAGAAAACGAGAGTTCTGGCCCTGGATCTCCGCCTCGCTGTAGCCGGTAATCGCAACAAAAGCGTCATTCACGGAAAGAATGCGCTGATCCGGTGTGGTGATGAGAACGCCTTGCGAGATCGCCTTCAGCGCGGCGTCGCTCATTCGCAGCTTCTCTTGTACCCGCTTGTGCTGGGTGATGTCGCGCATGGCCACATGAACGGCCGGTTGCCCATCGTAGAGGATCGAGGTGTTCTGCACTTCGGCGTCAATGACGGTGCCGTCCAGCTTGAGCAGCTTCTCCTCGACCGAGAGCCCGCCAACGCCATGCTCCGTTATTCTTTTGACTTGTGCCCGCACGAGGGCATGACAGTCCGGGTGAACAAAATCGAGGATCGGTTTGCCCACCAACTCTTGCGCACAGGCGGCGCCAAACATTTTGATGGCCGCTGGGTTGACGTAAAGCAGTTGCCCGTCCCGGTGCACGGCCACCGCTTCGGGCGACCACTCCACCAGGGTACGGTAACGTTCCTCGCTCGCCTGCAGGGCTGCCTGACCGGCCATCAGCCGGCTTTCAATGCGCTGCTGTTCGGTCTCCATTGCTAGCGGCTCAACTTCTGCCAGGCGATGGACCGCGGCATGCGTACGGGTTCAGGCCGACAAAGCGGGCAAGGACGGACGACGACGCACCGCCAGGGTGCCTGCGTCCGAGTTGCTGAGTTTGAAGGTGCCGACCACCTGGGCCAGTCGCTCGGCCTGTTCGCGCAGACTCTCGGCGGCAGCGGCGGATTGCTCGACCAGGGCGGCGTTTTGTTGCGTCATTTGGTCCAATTCCAGCACCGAGGTGTTGACCTCGCTAATGCCCAGACTTTGCTCGGTGGCGGCGGCGGTGATCTCGCCAATGATGTCCGAGACCCGTTGCACCGAGGACACAATGTCGGTCATGGTCTGGCCGGCATCGGTGACGAGCCGGGAGCCGGTTTCGATGCGCTCCACGCTGTCGCCAATCAGGCTCTTGATTTCCTTGGCCGCCTCGGCCGAGCGGCCCGCCAGGCTGCGCACTTCGCTCGCCACCACGGCAAAACCGCGGCCTTGTTCACCGGCGCGGGCGGCCTCGACGGCGGCATTCAAGGCCAGGATATTGGTCTGGAAGGCGATGCCGTCGATGACGCTGATGATGTCGCTGATCTTCTTCGAGCTGGTATTGATGTCGTTCATGGTGTTGACCACCTGCGACACCACCGAGCCGCCGCGGGCCGCGACTTCACCGGCGGAAGACGCCAGCTGGTTGGCCTGGCGGGAAGCATCGGCGGTCTGGCGCACGGTGTTGGTCAGTTGTTCCATGCTGGAGGCGGCGCGCTGCAGGTTGCTGGCGGTTTGCTCGGTGCGCGCACTCAGGTCCTGGTTGCCGGTGGCGATCTCGGAACTGGCCGTCGAGATGCTGTCGGTGGATTGCCGCACCTGCCCGACCAGGCTCCCCAGCGAGTGCTGCATGGCGGCCAGCGAACGCAGCAGGCGGGCTGTTTCGTCGTTGCCGGTCAGGTCAATGTGATGGTCGGTCAGGTCGCCCTGCGCAATGGCTTTGGCGATTTGCTCGGCCCGGTCAATGGGCTTGCAGATGGACGTCATGTTCAACAAGGTCAGCGGGCCAATGATGGCCAGCCAGAACAGGGTGGCCCCGGTCATGAGCCAAACCACCTGGTCGACCGAGCTTTGCAATTTTTTCTGTTCGGTTTCTGTGGCGCGCTGCAGATCGCTGATCAGCGTGGTGAGGGTTTCGTTGGCCTTGTCATTCGGGTTCTGGTTGCTCAACGCTTGCTGCATGCGGGCCACTTCGGCGAGCGAGGTCACGTTGCGCTTGACCAGATCGGTGGTGATGGCGCTTGAATACAACTGCGCGGCCACCCCAATGACGCCCATGGAGCCCAAGGCCAGCACCACGACGGCGATGGCGCCCAACATGCGAAAACGGATGGTGAAGCGGCGCATCAAAGTGTCAAGTAGCATGAGATTTCCAAAAAAAATGATTTAGCGCTAAATAAGGCTGAAGCCAAACTTTACGCCAGATCACGGGCTGGCCGACGGCCCGCGGGACTTAAATCTCCGAAATCACACAAAGCCGGGTTGGACGCAGGGCTAGCCCAGATCCCGGAAGCGCTGCAAGTCGCGCAAGGGTGCGAAATTTCCCGCACGTTTGCCCTTCATGGCGGTCACCGCTTCAATGACCTGCTGGTTGCTCCAGATGGCGCCCTGCAGCCAGCCCATTTGTTTGAGCGATTCATCGACCGAGTGGTCCCGCGCATAGTGGATCGCCTGTTTGGTGCCCCAGATGGCGATCGGTGGCTTGGCGGCAATCTCGGTTGCGCATTGCAGGGCGGCGGCCAGCAGGGCCTCGGGCGTGTCGAACACTTCGTTGACGAGGCCGTAGCCCAAGGCTTTTTGGGCGCTCAGGCGGCGCCCCGTGTAGGCCAGTTCTTTGACCACAGCCAGCGGCATAAGCTTCGGTAGGCGTTGCAGCGTGCCGACGTCGGCCACCATGCCGATGTTGATTTCCTGAATGCAAAAGAAGGCGTCGGCGGTGGCGTAGCGAATGCAGCAGGCCGTCACCATGTCGACGGCGCCGCCAATGCAGCCGCCCTGGATGGCGGCAATCACCGGAATGCGCAGCGTTTCCAGTTTGGTGAAAGTGGCCTGCATGTCGGTCAGCAGGTCAAAAATGGCAGCCCGGCCTTCGGGGCTCTGGTCGTCCAGCAGCACGGCGCCGGCAAAGGTGTCCAGGGCCATGCCGGCGCTGAAATGCTTGCCGGTGCTGCTGATGACCAGCACCCGGGCGGCGCCGTCTTTGTGCAGCCCGGTGAGCACCTCGTCCAGCTCGCGCCAGAAGGTCGGGTGCATGGTGTTCAGCGTCTCGGGCTGGTTCAGCACCAGGTGGGCGATGTGGTTGGTGAGGGTGAGCGAAAAGCAGCTCAGTGGTGCGGCGGGTGTGTTCATGCGCAAACTGTAGTGCAGTTGCGGCACAGGAGACAGTCACCTGCGCGAAACGGGTCCATGCGTCTTTGTGTGCGCCATTCAATCGATGGTGTTCAGCCAGTCGCACCGGAGACGCTGCATCGCATGCGCCTGCTGGCGCCAGCTCACATACAGGCTCGGGGCCAGCACGGCCAGCAGGCACAGCGGATAGGCCCACGGTGCGTCCAGCGTGAAGGCGGGCAACCAGCCCACCCGCCCCATGACCCACAAAATGAGCATCACGTCCCACAGCTGGTATTCCAGCGGATGTTCTGACCGGTGCGCCACATGCCACTTCTTGATCCGCTGAAGCTTGGACAGGGTGAGGTGAGGGGGCAGGTGAAGAATCATGGGAACCTCCGGCAGGAAGGTTTTTACTGTAAGTTGCGCGTAAGTTTGTGTCAACAAACACTTGCATACAGCCAGGCCAGTGGCTGGCTGTCGCGCTCCAGCATCTTCGCTTTTTAAAAGAGTTGACTGGTTTGTGCTATTAAATTAATAGCTGGTTGCGCAGAGGGTACGGGGGCTAGAGTCCCATTTTGTTCATAAGTTGGGGGGCTGCCGGCCTTGGCGAGGGAACCCACGCGCACGCCGAGCAGGCGCAGGCGCTGGGTCAGCGGCACCCGTTTGAGGCAAAGGCCGGCAACCTGGCGAATGGTTTTGGCGTCGGCGGTGTAGTGGTCGAGCGTCTGGTCGCGGGTGACGCTTTTGAAGTCGTCGTAACGCAGCTTGATGCCGATGGTTTTGCCGACGTAGCCTTTGCGTTGCAGGTCATCGGCGACCTTGTTGCACAGCTGGGTGAAGAGGGCGCCGAGTTCAGCTTTGTCGCGCACGGCGTGCAGGTCGCGCTCGAACGAGGTCTCGCGGCTGACCGACACCGGTTCGCTCTCCAGCACGATCGGCCGTTCGTCGCGGCCATGGGCGGCGTCAAACAGCCAGGCGCCGGTTTTTTGGCCAAAGTGGTCGATCAGCCATTGCAGCTCTTGACTGGCCAGCTGCGCAATGGTTTCAATGCCCAGGCTTTTCAGTTTTGCGTCGGACTTAGGGCCAATGCCGTTGATCTTGCGACAGGCCAGCGGCCAGATCTGGGTCTGCAAATCGTCTTCAAAAACAATGGCGATGCCGTTGGGTTTGTTGAACTCGCTGGCCATTTTGGCCAGCAGTTTGTTGGGCGCGACGCCGACCGAGCAGGTCAGGCCGGTCTGCTCGAAAATGGTTTTCTGCATCAGGCGTGCCAGCACCCGGCCGCCTTCGCGCTGGCCACCGGGCACATCGGTGAAGTCGATGTAGACCTCATCGACGCCACGGTCTTCCATCAGCGGGGCGATGTCCAGAATGATGGACTTGAAGGCGCGCGAGTATTTGCGGTATTCGGCAAAGTCCACCGGCAGCAATATCGCTTGCGGGCACAGTTTGGCGGCTTTCATCAGGCCGAGTGCCGAACCGACGCCAAACTGGCGCGCCGCGTAGGTGGCGGTGGTGATGACGCCGCGGCCGGTGTAGTCCTTCAAGCGCGGGAATTCGTCGACTGAAATTTTGGCCAGGGGCCGCTCGCCCTGCGCCAGCCGCAGGGCTTCATCCACGTCGCGGCGGCCACCGCCAATCACCACCGGCAGCCCTTTGAGCTGTGGGTAGCGCAGCAATTCGACCGACGCATAAAACGCGTCCATGTCGAGGTGGGCGATGCGGCGCATCCGGCTTTTCGGCGGTGCGCTCACGACATCACGATCCCAATCGCCATCAGCACCGGCGTCAGCAGGTTAATCAGCACGTTGCGGGCCATGGCCGGCAGCAGGCGCTCGACCGCCAGCGCGTGGGCCAGTACATCGCGCACGGTGGGCAGGGCGAGTGCCAGCGTCAACAAGCCGAGCAGGGCGCCAGTTGGCAGCAGGCCCAGCAGCACGCCCAGCGGGATGCTGAGAAAAGCCAGCACCGTCAACGCGGCATACCACCGGGCCGCCACGGCCGCCCCTGCGGTGACGAGGAGATGCCGCCGTCCGACGCGGCGGTCGGCCTCGGCGTCCGGGAACTGGTTGAGCAGCAACAGGTTGTTGACGAGAAAGAAGGGCACCAGCGAGGCCGCTGCGGCGGTTCCCGAATACGCGCCGGTCAGCGCCACATGGGTGCCCAGAATCATCAAGGGGCCAAAGCCGAGGCCGGGCGCCATCAGGCACAACAGCGGGTGGCGCGTGATCCACTGGGTGTAGATCAGCACCAGCGTCACCCCTGCGATGCCGAGCGGCATCAAAGCGGGTCCGCGCAGCGCCACAAAATACAAACCCACCCCTACGCTGACCGCCAGACAGCCGACCGCCAAGGCGAGGGTGGTGCCGGCCAGTTCCGGGTGGGCGGGCAGCACGCCGCTGCCACCGCTGAAGGGGGTGCGTTGCGTCATGGCGTCCAGGCCGCTGTGAAAATCCTGGTATTCGTTGAAGGCATTGACGCTGATGTGGGCGGCCATCGCCCCCAGCAGGACCAGCGCCGCTTCCAGCAGGTTGACGTGCCCCTGCGTCCACTGCACACAGGCGACACCCAACAGCACGCAGGCCGGTGTCAGTACCAAAAAAGGGAGTCGCGCCGGGCCTAGCCAGAGAAAGGGTTTGCTCATGCCTTGAGGATAGCGCGAACGGGTCCTGCGCCAAGTCAAAGTCGCTGACTTGTGGACGGGTTAAGCTGGCGCCTAAGATCAAAAATTAATTTATATCAATATGGATAAGCACTTCCTCACGCCCCTGTTTTCGCCCAAATCCATTGTTGTGTTTGCGGGCAAGGTGGACGATCCGGCCTCGCAGACGTTGCAGGCCCAGGCTTTGCACCGCGCCCTGGTGGCGCAGCGGTTTACCGGCTCGCTGGTGTTTCTGGATATCCACACCATTGGCACCCTGGCTGATCTGGCCCACACCCATGCCGATCTGGCGGTGATTGCCATGCCGCCCGGCGAGGTGGTCTCGGCGCTGGAAATCGCGGGCCGCATCAAGTGCCGCGCCGCCCTGGTGATTTCCAGTGGCATTGACGCGACACTGGCGGCCGAGTTGCACAAAATAGCGCGGCGCGACGGCATTCATCTGCTGGGGCCGAATTGCCTCGGCTTTCAGCGCCCGCATTTGCAGCTCAATGCCAGCGTGGCGGGCGTCTTGAGTGCGCCCGGACCCCTGGCGCTGGTTTCGCAATCGGGTTCCCTCACGTCGTCCATTCTCGATTGGGCCAAAAAGAATGGCGTTGGTTTTTCGACCGTGGTGTCTTTGGGCCCCAATACCGCGGTGGACATGGCGCAGGTGCTCGACTTTCTGGCGGCCGATGCCAATACCCACAGCATCGTCGTTTACCTGGAAGGCATCAGCAATGCGCGCCGCTTCATGAGCGCCCTGCGCGCCGCTGCCAATGCCAAGCCGGTGGTGGTGCTCAAGGCCGGCCGCAAGCCCGCCGGGAATCGGGCGGCGCTGACGCATTCGGGCTCCATCGTCGGCAGCGACGATGTTTTTGACGCCGCCTTGCGCCGGGCCGGCGCGGTGCGCGTACGCTCGTTTGTGCAACTGTTCTCTGCGGCCAAATGTCTCGCTTCGCGTTACCGGCCGGTGGGACGGCGGCTGGCGATTGTGACCAACGGCGGCGGGCCGGGCGTGCTGGCCGCCGACTGGGTCAGTGAAATCAATTTGCAGCTGGCGTGCCTGACCAATGAACAGGCGCAAACGCTCAAAACCCAACTGCCGCCACTGGCTTCGTTATGTGACCTGATTGATGTCTCGGAGGAAGCGGGCCCCGAGCACTTCAAGGCGGCGATTGAAGCGGCGGGAAAAGCACGCCAGGTCGATGGTGTGCTGGCCATCTATTCACCCAAAATCGGCATGGACAGCGCGACCATTGCCACCGCGCTGGTGGAAACCCATAAACACATCAGCAAGCCCTTGCTGACGTGTTTGATGGGCGACGCCAGTGTCGGCGAAGCGCGGCTGATCTTGAACGAGGCGGCCATTCCGACCTTTCGCACGCCGGAAGCGGCGGTGGGGGCGTTTGGCAACATCGCGTCGTTCTACCAAAACCAGCAGCTGCTGCAACAAACGCCACCGCCCTTGTCCGATCTGGCCAAGCCCGATGTCGAGGGCGCCCGCATGCTGATTGAAAGCGTGCTGGCCGAGCGCCGCAAAGTGCTGACCGAGATGGAGTCGAAGGCGCTGCTGGCGGCGTTCCACATTCCGGTGACCAAAACCATCCTGGCGCGCAGTGTCAACGAAGCCATCATGATTGCGACCCAACTGGGTTTCCCGGTGGCGCTCAAAATTGACTCGCCTGACATCAGCCACAAGTCCGATGTGCAGGGTGTGGCGCTCAATATTGTCAACGCTGTCGGAGTGCGTGATACCTATATCGAAATGATGCGGGCGGTGGCCAAGTTGCTGCCGGACGCGCGGATCAATGGCGTCACCATCCAGAACATGTCGAGCCAGAAACGGGGCCGCGAAGTCTGCGTCGGCCTGGTCACCGATGATCCGTTTGGTCCGGTGATTGCGTTTGGGGCGGGCGGCACCATGATCGAGCTGATCAATGACCGCGCCATGGAGTTGCCGCCCTTGAACCAGTTTCTGGCGCGTCGTCTGATCGAACGCTCCCGCGTGGCCGAGACGCTGGGCGAGTGGCGCGGGGCCGCACCGGTCAATATGGTGGCGCTGGAGCAGGTGCTGCTGCGGGTGTCGGAAATGGTGTGCGAACTGCCGCAACTGCGTGAAATGGACATCAACCCCATCATCGTGGACGAATCCGGCGCCCTGGCCGTGGATGCGCGCATCGTGATCGACAACGCACCGCCTTCGGCGCGGCGCTACAACCACCTGGCGATCCTGCCGTATCCGGCGCAGTACGAGCAATTGTGGCCGCTGCCGGGTGGCGGCGAGTACACCGTGCGGCCGATTCACCCGGATGACGCCATCATGTTGCAGGAGTTCGTGCGCCATCTCTCGCCCGAGAGCCGCTACTTCCGCTTTGTCTCCAGCATGCAGGAGTTGCCAGCCACCATGCTGGCGCGTTTCACGTTGATCGATTACGACCGCGAAATGGCGCTGGTGGCGGTGACGCGCGAACGGCAAGTGGGCGCCGACGGCGTCGCCACCGAGGTGGCTCGCATCGTCGGCGTGTCGCGCTACATCACCAACCCGGACCGCTCCAGTTGCGAGTTCTCGCTGGTGGTGGCGGATGAGTTCAAGGGCAAAGGACTGGGTTCACGCCTGATGTTGTCCATCATGGACTTCGCCCGCGAAAAAGGGCTGACCGAGATTGAGGGCCTGGTCCTGGCCAACAACCCCACCATGCTGAAGCTGATGCGGGGCTTGGGCTTCCATGTGAAGCCGTTTCCTGAAGATGCTGATTTCAAGCTGGTCACGCAGCTGCTTTAATCAGTTGGGGACAGACCGCAGTTACGCGTAGCGAACCAGCTCTGTCCCCCAAGGTCTCAGGTTGGGTAAGTGCCTGGCAAGAGAATGCCTTTGTCCACCGTTTTGATGTTGGTGTGGCCACAAAACGCCATGGTCAGGTCCAGCTCTTTGTGGATGATTTCCAGTGCTTTGCTGACACCGGCTTCGCCCATGGCGCCCAGCCCGTAAAGGAAGGCGCGGCCAATGTAGGTACCTTGCGCACCCATCGCGCGGGCTTTGAGCACATCTTGGCCCGAGCGGATGCCGCCGTCCATGTGCACCTCGATCTCTTTGCCGACTGCGTCCACAATTTTTGGCAGGGCGCGGATAGACGACTCCGCCCCGTCCAGCTGGCGCCCGCCGTGGTTGGAGACGATCAGGGCGTCCGCGCCGGAGTTGACCGCCAGACGCGCGTCTTCCACGTCCTGAATGCCCTTCAGGATGAGCTTGCCGCCCCAGCGTTTCTTGATCCATTCCACATCACCCCAGTTCAGCGCTGGGTCGAATTGTTTGGCGGTCCACTCGGAGAGTGAACCCATGTTTTCCACGCCCTTGACGTGGCCGACGATGTTGCCAAAGCCGTGCCGCTTGGTACCGAGCATGCCCAGTCCCCAGCGCGGCTTGGTCATCATGTTGAGGATGTTGGCCACGGTGAGTTTCGGTGGCGCCGAGAGGCCGTTTTTCAGGTCCTTGTGACGTTGGCCGATGATCTGCAAATCGAGTGTCAATACCAGTGCCGAGCAGTGGGCAGCCTTGGCCCGGTCAATCAGCCGCTCGATGTAGTCGCGGTCTTTCATCACATAGAGCTGAAACCAGAACGGGTGGTTGCCGGTTTCCCTGGCCACGTCTTCAATCGAGCAGATGCTCATGGTGGAGAGGGTGAACGGAATGCCAAACTTCTTGGCTGCGCGGGCTGCCAGAATTTCACCGTCGGCATGCTGCATGCCGGTCAGGCCGGTGGGCGCAATCGCCACCGGCATGGCCACGTTTTGCCCGATCATGGTGGTGGCCGTGCTGCGGTTTTCCATGTTCACGGCCACGCGTTGGCGCAGCTTGATGGTCTGGAAATCGGCGGCATTGGCGCGGTAGGTGCTTTCGGTCCAGGAGCCAGAGTCGGCGTAGTCGTAAAACATGCGCGGCACGCGCTTTTCTGCCAGAACGCGCAGGTCTTCGATATTGGTGATCACGGACATCAAGGTTTCCTTTTATTTGCCTGAATGGTAAGGGCTGCCCCCCAGGGCTGGTTTGAAATCTGCTGCGGGTGGGTTGAAATTTTTTGGAGCAAGCCGATGCGCTGGTCGTGTCGTTGCTGCGCGAATAGCGCTACTTGCGCAACACAATCGTCACCAGGGCCGATGCGTCTTCAAGCGCGACGAGACTGTGCAGAACATGGCCTGACAAATACATGAGTTGACCCGCCCGCAAGGTTTGGGAGGAGTCTTCCGCCGTGACGTCAAGGCGTCCCTCCAGGCACAAAATAGTGATTTCACCCGCCACTTTGTGCGGAGGTAACGATTTACCTGCCAGCAGTACCAGGCGGATGACTTCAAGCTGCTCGGTCTTGAACAGCGCTACCGTGCGCGCATCGGGTAGCGCAGGTCCATAAGGTGCCACATCGATGGATTGGCCGGCGGCCACATGAGAAATTGCCATAGTCAACGCTCCTGGAAAATTTGCTCCCCAACTTCATGCCCGGGGTCTTTCAGATCTGCGCCCCTTTTAGCCATTGTCGTCCGTTAGTTGCGGTAGACGGTGCCAAGCCGTAGGTGGCGCCCGTTTCAGGCGCTAACCAAGGTGTATCGGCTGTCTTGCAAGAACTATTTGCCTGGATCGCTTAAACTGCGCCTTGCCCGGGGTGCGCTATGGATGCGCTGAGATGGTTACCAAACCCGCGAACTTGATCCGGTTCATACCGGCGGAAGAAGCGCTAGACGTTCAGTCTCCATGCCCCTTGACGGGGCGTTGCGGGGCTTGTGTCGTCGCCCTGTTCGCGAGATTGACTGACCCTCCCCTGAAGCACTTAGCCACCCCTTCAGGAGACCCCGCGATGAACGCCCCCGACAAATTTACCGAATTAATGCGCCTCACGCGCGAGCCTTTGCCGGCTTCGCGCAAAATCTACGTGCCTGGCTCGCAAGCCGACATCCAGGTGCCGATGCGTGAAATCATGCAGAGCAACGGCGAGGCCGTGGTGGTGTACGACACCTCCGGTCCCTACACCGACCCGAATGCCACCATCGATGTGCGCCAAGGTTTGCCTTCGGTACGCAGTCCCTGGATCGAGGCGCGGGGCGACACCGAGTCGTACACCGGCCGTACCCCGTTTGCGCTCGATGATGGCCTGAAAAATGGAGACTCCGAAACGCTGGCGTCCCTGCGCTTGCAGGCGGCTGGCCTCCAGCGCACGCCGCGCCGAGCGAAAGCGGGCGCTAACGTCTCGCAAATGCATTACGCCCGCAAAGGCATCATCACCCCCGAGATGGAATACGTGGCAATCCGCGAAAACCAGAAGCTGGCGTGGATGGAGCAGTACCTGGGCAATGCCGAGCGCGAAGCACGGCTGGCCGGCAACAGTTTTGGCGCCAGCATTCCGCGTGTGATGACGCCCGAGTTTGTGCGCGACGAAATCGCCCGTGGCCGCGCCATCATCCCCGCCAACATCAACCACCCCGAAGTGGAGCCGATGGCGATTGGCCGCAACTTCCTGGTCAAGATCAACGCCAACATCGGCAACTCGGCGGTCACGTCGAGCATTGAAGAAGAAGTCGAAAAACTGGTGTGGTCGATGCGCTGGGGCGCCGACACCGTGATGGACTTGTCCACCGGTCGCAACATCCACACCACGCGCGACTGGATTTTGCGCAACTCGCCGGTGCCGATTGGCACCGTACCGATTTACCAGGCGTTGGAAAAAGTCGGCGGCGTGGCCGAAGACCTGACCTGGGAAATCTTCCGCGACACGTTGATCGAGCAAGCCGAGCAGGGCGTCGATTACTTCACCGTGCATGCCGGTGTTCGGCTGGCCTTCATTCACCTGACGGCCAACCGCATGACCGGCATTGTGTCGCGCGGCGGCTCGATCATGGCCAAGTGGTGCATCGCGCACCACAAAGAAAATTTCATCTACAGCCACTTCGATGAGATGACCGAAATCCTGAAGGCTTATGACGTCAGCTACTCGTTGGGCGACGGCCTGCGCCCGGGCTCCGGTGCCGACGCCAACGACGAAGCGCAGTTTGCCGAATTGCGCACCCTGGGTGAACTCACGCAGCAAGCCTGGCAGCAAGACGTGCAAGTGATGATCGAAGGCCCCGGCCATGTGCCCATGCACATGGTGCAGGCCAACATGACCGAGCAGCTCAAGCACTGCCACGAGGCGCCGTTCTATACGCTGGGACCACTGACCACCGACATTGCGCCCGGCTACGACCACATCACCAGCGGCATCGGTGCCGCCATGATTGGCTGGTTCGGCACCGCCATGCTGTGCTACGTGACGCCGAAGGAACACCTGGGTTTACCTGACCGTGACGACGTCAAAGTCGGCATCATCACCTACAAGATTGCGGCCCACGTGGCCGATGTGGCCAAGGGTCACCCCGGTGTGCGGGCACGCGATGACGCGCTGTCCAAGGCGCGTTTCGAGTTCCGCTGGATGGACCAGTTCAACCTGTCACTCGATCCCGATACGGCACGCAACTTCCACGACGAAACCTTGCCCAAGGACTCGTCCAAGGTGGCACATTTCTGCTCGATGTGCGGGCCGAAGTTTTGCTCGATGAAGATTTCGCAGGAGGTGCGCGAGTACGCCAAGATCAAGGGCGTGAGCGACGAGCAGGCGCTCAAGTCCGGCATGGATGCCAAGTCCGAGGAGTTCAGAGTCGGCGGCGGGGAAATCTACATCCCGATCAGCAAGGCTTGATCAGCGGCTAAAACGCAAACGGCACCCGAAGGTGCCGTTTGTTGCTGACTGCCCCGAGGGGCAGTTGGCAATTAAGCTGTTTTAGTAGCTTTTTTGACCGCATCAGCGGCTTGGGTAGCAGCTGCTGTGAAGTTGGTTTGAGCAGTTTCCACCGCTTTTTTAGCTTGCGTCTGAGCCGACTCAAGCGCGTTTTGACCAGCGGTCAAAGCGTTCTTGAAAGCGGCCACAGCGGATTCGCTGCCAGCAGGTGGGTTCTTGGTCAAGTTCTCAACTGCACCGGCGAAAGCTTTTTGAGCTTCGGCGGTCTTGGCTTCGAAAGCCTTGGTCAATTCTGCACCGCTGCCGGTCACGATGGTTTGAACGTGTTGAGCGTAAGCAGCAGTTTTTTCAGCCAAAGGCTTAGCCAAGCCAGATTGCAGAGCCAGCAGCTCTTGTGCATCTTTGGCACCCAGAACAGCCTGGACATGGCTGAAAGACTCACCCAAGAGGGACTTGGATGCAGCCAAGTTCAGTTCGACCAGTTTTTCGACGCCGGCAAAAGCCTGCGTGGTGAAGCCTTCCAGGGCTTGCAAGTTGGCTTTGTTGGTTTCGGCGAATTGTGCGGCGGTGTTGTTCATTTCAGTTTCCTTCATTAATGGACGAATCGGAGGCCTGCATCAGCAAATGCCAAGTTGGGCAATTAATGCTGCAGTGCAACATTGAGCAAATTATAGGGAAAATCTGAGAAAGTGAAAGTTATTTTGCTGCATTGCAGCAATTATTAGAGGGTTTGGTCTAGCCACATAGCGGTGTGAATTTAAATTCACCAAAATTTGTCAAACATCGATGATGTCTGCGGGATGACGGACTGAGTGGTTTACTTTCTGTAAACGAAGACCCCGGATTACCGCACCGCTGCACAATAGTGACTCAACTATTAGCCACTGAAACTGGAGAGTCCATGAGAACTGAAGACTTGATACTGGCAGCCCATGTGCGCGAACTGGCTGCGGAACTCCGCCATCACCATGCCTACAGCACCAAGAAAGAAATGGAAGAAAGACTTCCCGTAGAGCAGCACGAGTCGCTTGAGGACTTCATGGAGAAGTACAGAGCGGCTCACCCCGTGATGAAGTTTGTGCCAGAAGCCATGCAAAAGCTGGAAAAGGTGTCGGAAGTCATTCAGGATTACCTGAAAACGCATCCAAAAAAATAAGTCAAAAAAAACCCAGCGCGGAGGCTGGGTGCAATCCCTTTCGGGCTGCGCTCAGGGAGGTGAAGCGCAGGGGCTTAAAGCCCAGGGCGACTTTAGCAGCAAGTCGGGCGATTCAGCTCCGGGAAAACCCGAACCCCCATCACCTCAGGCGTGTCGTCCCCGATGCTGGCCAGAACGACGACCGGTTCAATTTGGTGCTGAGTGAGGCGGCGAATTAAAATCTGACCCTAATTTTTCTTGCAGCGCAAGCACTGTGCGCCAGTTTCTCGTGGTGGCCGGGACGCCGAGTGTTCGTTCGAAAAAGCGGTTGTTCAATTTTGTCTTGCCGTACCCGTGCGGACAGTGCAGCAGGACGGCATTCTCAACGAGAACCGCATGCTCACCCTCAGTTGCGGGCAGCTTGAGCGCCTTTGAGGCCGCCTGTGAAACCGGTTGAAACAGGAAGGTGCAGTGAAACAGCGTGTCTTCATCGCCCGATTTCGGCCACAGAGGATTCGAGTTGGCGATGTGCGCCAGGTCTTTGGCCGAGAGCACCAGAATCGCAACATCGTGCCCGAAATCCTGCGCGATCCTGGCCTTGATGCTTGCGGCGAGCCTGGCCTTGTCTGACGGGGCAGTGCGGAAAACGATATTTCCGCTTTGTAGATAGGTTTGGACGTCCTGCAATCCCAAGCCTGCAACACTGTCGCGCAAAGTAGACATGCGGATGGGGTTCTTCCCCGAAACATTGATGCCGCGCAGGAGTGCAAGGTAGGTGGTCATGGGCACAGCAATTGGAATCTAAACTGAATTTCTAACAGTCAGTCTCTATTGTTTGAAATGCTAGACATTAAATGCGTTTCCCTTGCCAAGGTTGCACTGTCTGCACTTGGCTTCGAGGTTGTCATCGATGGTCTCTCCGCCTTTTGACCAAGGCAAAATATGATCAACGTGGAGCTCAACACCTGGTTTCACTAATGGGCTAGCACCGCACGCCTTACACCGAAAGCCATCCCTGACAAAGATTCGAAACCTTTGACGATCTGTTATTTCTCGCCGAGTTCGGTGCTTTGTCGCGGTATTTCCTATGGACGAACTCGCTGTACCTTGCTCTTGTTGGACTCGTTCTGGGACGTCTGTATTTACCCAAGTTACAAACCTGCCCAGTGCTTTTGACCATGAACCAAATCGGTTTTCATATGTTCCGGCGGAGAACCGGGAGCCAGGCGCTTTAACCTCGTCGTATCTGGGTTGGCGTCCAAATACGATCCAAAGTGACTTGATGTTCTCGAAGAGTTCATCTTCGGTAATTCCTATTTTTGATCTGCTCGGTTGCAGGTTCGCCAGTTTCAACGCCTTAGGCCACGATCCAAATCTCCGCTGAATAGTGCTCGGATGGGCTTTTCCTCTCTCTTCGTATTCGGCCATTGTGATCGTCTCTTTGCCAAGCGTTTTGGCGCTACGACGCATGTCTTCCAGTAACTCCTTGTCGGATGCACCTTTGATGGTTTCTTCTAATTCAAACTTCATGTTGACCCGGCCTGACTAGTGAAATGTCGACTGTATAGTTTGCGATGGATTACTCGCCATTCTGGCCTCTAGCCCCCGTGTAACCTGCGCAGATAGCTATCTAATTAAGAGCAATTCAAATTGGCCGCGATAGTGAAAATCAAAGCCCTCAGCCCAGCCGCTTCAAATGCCGCGCAATCTGCGCCCGCACCTGATTCGGTGCCGTGCCACCCAGAATGTCGCGCGCATTGAGCGAACCGCGCAGGCTCAGCACCTCGTACACATCTTTCTCAATGCTCGGGTTGAACTGCTGCAACACCGTTAACGGCAATTCCGACAGATCCACTTGATGCGTTATGGCGGCCTTCACGGCGTGGGCCACGGTCTCGTGCGCGTCGCGGAAGGGCAGGCCTTTCTTGACCAGGTAATCCGCCAGATCGGTGGCGGTGGCGTAGCCTTTGAGGGCGGCGCGTTCCATGGCTTCGGGTTTGACGCTGATGCCGCCTTCTTTCACGCCGGTGGCGGGATTGAGCTGGCCGCCCACCATTTCGGCAAAGATGCGCAAGGTGTCTTTCAACGTGTCCACCGTGTCAAACAGCGGCTCTTTGTCTTCCTGGTTGTCCTTGTTGTAGGCCAGCGGCTGGCCCTTCATCAAAGTGATGAGTCCCATCAAATGGCCGACGACGCGGCCGGTCTTGCCGCGTGCCAGTTCCGGCACGTCGGGATTTTTCTTCTGCGGCATGATGGAGCTGCCGGTGGTGAAGCGGTCGGCGATCTGGATGAAGCCGAAGTTCTGGCTCATCCACAAAATCAACTCTTCGCTGAAGCGGCTGATGTGCACCATGCACAGCGAGGCGGCAGCGGTGAATTCGATGGCGAAGTCGCGGTCGCTCACGGCGTCCAGCGAGTTCTGGCAGACCTGGGGATGGCCTTTGTCATCGACCATGCCCAGGGTTTTGGCGACACGTTCGCGGTCCAGCGGGTAGCTGGTGCCGGCCAGGGCGGCGGCGCCCAGAGGCAGGCGGTTGGTGCGTCGCCGCACCTCGCCCATGCGTTCGGCGTCGCGGCTGAACATCTCCACGTACGCCAGCATGTGGTGGCCGAAGCTGATCGGTTGCGCCACCTGCAGATGGGTAAAGCCCGGCAGGATGACTTCGACATTTTTCTCGGCCACTTCGATCAGCGCTTTTTGCAGGTCGGTCAGCAGGCCGCTGATCAGGTCGATCTCGCCGCGCAGCCACAGGCGCACATCGGTGGCGACCTGGTCGTTGCGCGAGCGGCCGGTGTGCAGGCGTTTGCCGGCAATGCCGACCAACTGCGTCAGGCGCGCTTCGATGTTGAGGTGGACGTCTTCCAGATCCAGTTTCCATTCAAAATCGCCGGATTCAATTTCCGCCGCAATCGTCGCCATCCCGTTTTGGATGGCACGGTGGTCCTCCAGCGTGATGATTTTTTGCGCGGCCAGCATCTCGGCATGGGCCAGCGAGCCGGCAATGTCGGCCTGGCACAGGCGCTTGTCAAAAAAGACGCTGGAGGTGTAGCGCTTGACCAAATCGCTCATGGGCTCGGAGAAGAGGGCAGACCAGGCTTCTGATTTTTTATCGAATTGGTTGTGTGGCATGTAAATGAGCGTCAGCTTTCGAGGGCTGGGCTGGGTGTTAGGGTTATGCTTTTGAGGCAACAGATCATCAATAATCAGGTCCACACGGAACCACTATTAATGAGAGACACCCAAATTTTATCGGCCTTCCAGGATCTGGCCCCCGCGCCGCCCGCGCTGGGGTCGCCACGCCGGTTGCTGTTTGACGCCTGCCAGGTGGGCGTGGTGTTGCGGGCCGTGTTGTTTGTCGAGGCGGTGGTGGCGGTGAGCGCCATGTTTGGCGCGTCCAGCTTTGTGGACTGGTTGATCCGCCTGGCCTTGCTCACCGGCGGCGCCTTGCCGGCGACGCTGGTGTGGTTGATTGCGGCTTGCAGTCTCAAGAAAGTGCTGGCACGGTTGAATCCCGTGGTCCAGCAGTTGGCCGGCGTGGCCCTGGGCGCCGGGGCTGGCCTGTATGGTTGCGGTGTCTTGTTTTTGGTGGGATTGCTGGAGTCGGCACCCTGGCTGGCCTGCGCTTTCAGCGGCGCCCTGATGTCGGCGTTGTTGGTGGCGGCGCTGGTGTTGCGGGCCAAGGGCACCACACCGGCGGCGACGGCGGCGCGTTTGAGTGAACTGCAGGCGCGTATCCGGCCCCATTTTTTGTTCAACACGCTCAACAGCGCAATCGCGCTGGTGCGGGCCGAGCCGGCCAAGGCTGAGGCCTTGCTGGAAGATTTGAGTGATTTGTTTCGTCATGCGCTGATCGAGCAAGGCGAGTTCGTCACGCTGGCCGATGAAATTACCCTGGCGCAGCGTTATCTGGCGATCGAAACCGTGCGTTTTGGCGAGCGCATCCAGGTGGAGTGGGCCCTGGACCCCGACGCCTCCACCGCCAAATTGCCGCCCTTGCTGTTGCAGCCGCTGGTGGAAAACGCGGTCCGGCACGGCGTGGAGCCTAGCCTGACGGGGGCGCAAATCAGAATCTCCACGCAACGGCGGGGCGCCAGTGTGGTGATCAAGGTCACCAACACGGTGCCGGCCGGGCATGGCGAGCGCGGCAACGGGGTGGCGCTGGACAACGTGCGGGACCGGCTGAACCTGCTGCATGATGTGGAAGGCCAATTTCAGTACGGCCTCAAGAACGGTATTTTTCAAGTCAGGATCGAGGTGCCGGTATGACAGCCAACGAGTTTTCCCTATGCGTCTGAAAGTGCTGATCGTTGACGATGAGCTTCTGGCGCGCGCGCGTCTGCGCACCCTGCTGGGCGACTGCAGCGCGCCGACGGCCAGTGTCGAGGCCGAGGCCGCCAACGCCTCGCAGGCGGTGGAGTGGCTGCAGCGGCAGCCGGTGGATGTGGCGCTGATCGATATTCACATGCCCGGCGCCGACGGCCTGAGTCTGGCCCAAACCCTGCGCACACTGCCCAATCCGCCCGCCGTGGTGTTTGTGACGGCCCATGCCGAGCACGCGGTGCAGGCGTTCGAACTGGACGCGGTGGACTATCTGACCAAACCGGTGCGGCTGGAGCGCCTGCAGGCTGCGCTACAAAAAGTAGAGCGGCTGATGCAGTCAGAACGGCGGCTGGCGCCTGATTTGCCGCAAGAAGTGTTGATTATTCAGGACCGTGGCCGAACCGAGCGGGTGCCGCTGGCGCAAGTGCTGTACCTCAAGGCCGAGCTCAAATACATCACGGTGCGCACGCAAGCCAAGAGCTACATTCTGGAAGGTTCCTTGAACGAACTGGAAGAAAAGTACCCCGCCCGCTTCATGCGCATTCACCGCAACGCCCTGATCGCCAAGCCGGCGGTGCGGGCGCTGGAAAAACACTACGACGCGGAAGAAGGCGAGGGCTGGGCGGTGCGGCTGGACGGCATTGAGGAGCGGCTGTTTGTGTCGCGCCGGCAACTGGCGGCGGTGCGGGCGCTGGTGGCCAGCTAAGCAAGCAGCTATTAATTTAATAGCTTCTTGCGCTTATACCACGGGGGCTAGCGGCCTAAATGGCATACATTGTGGGCTTAACCGGTGTTGCGCAGCCCGGCCGCAATGCCGTTGATCGAGATGTGAATGCCGCGCTGCACCCGTTCGTCGGTCTGGCCGGCGCGGTAACGGCGCACCAGCTCCACCTGCAGGTGGTGCAGCGGGTCGATGTAGGGAAAGCGGTGGCGAATAGAGCGTTGCAGCGCCGCGTTGGTGGTGAGGCGCTGTTTGTCGCCGGTGATCAGGCCCAGCGCACTGGTGGTGCGCTGCCATTCGGCTTCGATGGCGGTGAAGATTTTTTTGCGCAGGCGGGCGTCCGCCACCAGTTCGGAATAGCGCGCCGCCAGTGCCAGATCGCTTTTCGCCATCACCATGTCCATGTTGGAGAGCAGCGTTTTGAAGAACGGCCATTGCTTGTACATCTGCTGCAGCAGCGCCAGTTTGTCTTTGTGCGTGCTTTTGCTTGATCCGGCGCCGTCTTGGCTCAAGAACAGTTCGATGGCCGAGCCAAAACCGTACCAGCCCGGCAGCGTCAGGCGGCACTGGCCCCAGCTGAAGCCCCACGGAATGGCGCGCAGGTCTTCAATTTTTTGCGACGGTTTACGCGAAGCGGGGCGCGAGCCGATGTTGAGCTCGGCAATCTCGCGGATCGGCGTTGAATCGAAAAAATACTCGGTGAAACCGGGGGTCTCATAGACCAGCTTGCGGTAGGCCGCCATGCTGTTTTGCGACAGCTCGGCGGCGGCCAGCAAAAAGGGCTTGGTTGCCGATTTGGTGGGTTGCAAGAGTGTGGCTTCCAGCGTGGCGGCGACCAATGTTTCGAGGTTGCGCCGGCCAATCTCGGGGTTGGCGTATTTGGAGCCGATGACTTCGCCCTGTTCGGTCAGGCGAATCTGCCCGCGCACGGTGCCGGGCGGCTGCGCCAGGATGGCCTGGTAGCTCGGACCGCCGCCGCGACCCACTGTGCCACCGCGGCCATGAAACATCCTGAGTTGAATCGCTTTGGTGCCTGGAATTTTTTTGGCGTCTTGTGCCAGCTGGTCAAACAGCTCTACTAGCGCAATCTCGGCGCGGTACAGCTCCCAGTTGCTGGTGAAGATGCCGCCGTCCTTGTTGCTGTCGGAGTAGCCCAGCATGATGTCCTGCTCCGCGCCGCTGCGTTGCATCAGCGGGGTGACGCCGGGCAGGGCATAAAACTCACGCATGATGGGTGCGGCATTGCGCAGGTCTTCAATGGTCTCGAACAGCGGCACCACGATCAGGTCGCAGATGGATTCGGTGTCCAGCGTGCCCCGCATCAGGCCCACCTCTTTTTGCAGCAGCAGCACTTCCAGCAAGTCGCTCACGGTTTCGGTGTGGCTGATGATGTAGTGGCGGATCGCTTGGGCGCCAAAGCGCTCGCGCATGACTTTGGCGGTCTCGAAAATGGCCAGTTCGCTCTGGGCGTGTTCCGAGTAGAGCGTGCCCATCACACGCAAGGGACGGGCATCGTTCAGCAAATCAAGGAGCAGGCTGCGTTTGGCCATTTCATCCAACTGCGCATAGGCGGGCTCAAGCCGTGCCACCGCCAGCAGTTCGGCCACCACCGCTTCATGCTTGTCCGAACTTTGGCGCAAATCCACCGTCGCCAGATGAAAGCCAAACACCTCGACCGCCCGGATCAGCGGGTGCAGCCGTTGCGCCACCAGCGCCGCACCGTGCTGCGCCAGTAAAGAGGCCTCAATGGTGCGCAGGTCGGCCAGAAATTCTTCGGCGTTGGCATAGGCGTTTTGGGGCGCGACGGCGTGGCGTGCGGCTTCGCCACCGGTCAGGTCGGTCAGGGCGGCGGCCAGCCGGGCATAGATGCCGATCAGGGCGCGCCGGTACGGCTCGTCCTTGCGGTGTTCGTTGGTGTCGGGGGAGCGGTCGGCCAGCGCCTGCATGGCGGGCAGGCAGTCGACCAGCAGGGCCGAGAGGGACAACTCGCCGCCCAGGTAGTGCACCTCGGTCAGGTAGTGGCGCAGCGCCACGTCGGCCTGGCGGCTCAGGGCGTGGATCAGCGTTTGCGCGTTGACATTGGGATTGCCGTCGCGGTCGCCGCCAATCCACTGGCCCATGCGCAGAAAGCTGTGCACCGGGTGCTGGCCCAGTTCGCGCTCCAGGTCGGCATAGAGCTTGGGGATTTCGCGCAAAAACGTGGTTTCGTAATAACTCAAGGCGTTTTCGACCTCGTCGGCGACCGTGAGTTTGGTGAAGCGCAACAGGCGGGTGTGCCAGAGTTGCAGGACGCGGGCACGCATCTGTTCCTCGTTGGCGGCCAGTTCGCGCGGCGTCAGGGCGTCTTTGTTGGCATTGACCGAGGCTGCCTTGACCTTGATGTCGTCGCGGGCGGTCAACAACTGGGCAAGGTCGCGCTCGGCATCCAGAATGCTTTTGCGTTGCACTTCGGTCGGGTGGGCCGTGAGCACGGGCGAGACAAAGCTGGTGGCCAGTGTGTCGGCGATGGTTTTGGTGGAGATGCCGGCCCAGCGTAAGCGGGCCAGCGCGACTTCAATGCTGCCTTCCTGCGTGTCGCCAGCGCGTTCGTGGATGGCGCGGCGACGGATGTGGTGCCGGTCTTCCGCCAGATTGGCCAGGTGGCTGAAGTAGGTGAAGGCCCGAATCACGCTCACGGTTTGATCACCGCTCAGCCCTTTGAGCAGCTTCTTGAGCGCCTTGTCGGCCTCGTGGTCGGCGTCGCGCCGGAACGCCACCGACAGCTTGCGGATTTGCTCGATCAACTCGAACGCCGCCACCCCCTCCTGCTCGCGGATGACATCGCCCAGAATCCGGCCCAACAGCCGGATGTCCTCCACCAGTGGGCGTTCGTTGTCTTTGGCGCGCACCGGCAGTGCAGATTTGGGAGCTTGGATCATGGCGTTCTTAAGAAGAGGTTACTGATGACGTTGGCGACGTCGGCCATGCTAGCATTCCCGGCTATCTATCGATTACCAACAGGTTACGGCCTTGAACCAAAGCGTATGAGCAATTTGACAATCACCATCGCAACCCGAGAGAGCCGCCTGGCGATGTGGCAGGCCGAGCATGTCAAGGCCTTGCTGGAGCAGCGCGGGCACCAGGTGAGCCTGCTGGGCATGACCACCAAGGGCGACCAGATTCTGGACCGCTCTTTGAGCAAGGTCGGCGGCAAGGGCCTGTTTGTTAAAGAGCTGGAAACAGCGCTGGAAGAAGGCCGCGCTGACTTGGCCGTGCACTCGCTGAAAGACGTGCCAATGGAGTTGCCGGAAGGGTTTGTGCTGGCCTGCGTGATGGAACGCGAAGACCCGCGCGATGCGTTTGTGTCGACCCGCTACCCGACGCTGGCGAGTCTGCCGCAGGGCGCTGTCGTCGGCACCTCCAGCCTGCGCCGCATGGCCCTGCTGCGCGCCCGGCGTCCCGACCTGAAGATCGAGCCCTTGCGTGGCAACCTGGACACGCGACTGCGCAAGCTCGATGACGGACTGTATGACGGGATCGTGCTGGCAGCGGCCGGTCTGAAGCGCCTGGGATTGGGCGAACGGATTCGTGAAATTTTTGAGCCGGCCATCATGCTGCCCGCCGCCGGGCAAGGCGCGTTGGGGATTGAGGTTCGTTCCCACCGCCAGGACGTGATCGACGCCCTGACGTCATTGGCGCATTCCACCAGCTGGCTGGCGGTGGCGGCCGAGCGGGCGGTCAGCCGGGCCATGGGTGGCAGCTGCTCCATGCCGCTGGCGGCCTTCGCCACCCTCAGCGGCGACACGCTGACCATTGATGCCGCCTGGGGCGACCCGGACGGTGTGCTGGAACTGGTCTGCGTGCGGCTGAGTGCGCCGGTGACTGATCTGGCCAGCGCCGCCGCATTGGGCACGCGGCTGGCGGTCGATCTGCGGGCCGGGGTGGCCGCCGTGGGTGGCTCGATTCTGGCACCGGGTGAGCCCCTGGGTACGACCTGAGCATGCGGGTCATCGTTACCCGCCCCCAACGCGAGGCGCAACGATGGGTGCTGGATTTGTCCGCGCTCGGCCTGGAAGCGCTGGCGCTGCCGCTGATTGAAGTGGGCCCGGTGGCCGAGCCGGCCGACCTGGTTCGCGTCTGGCAGCAGCTGGCTGACTATGTCGGTGTGATGTTTGTCAGCGGCAACGCCGTTGACCATTTCTTTGCATCAAAACCGCCTCTAGCCCCCGAATTCATTGCGCAAGAAGCTATTAAAACAAGAGCGTGGGCGACCGGTCCCGGAACCGCGCGGGCCTTGTTGCGGGCGGGCGTTGCGCCTGACCGGCTGGATGTGCCGTCACTGGACGCCGGGCAATTCGATTCGGAAGCCTTGTGGCAGGTGGTGGGCGCGCAGGTGCAACCGGGCGACCGGGTCCTGATCGTGCGTGGCAGCGACCGCACCGGCAGCACGCCTGCCGGGCAAGGGGTTGGGCGCGAGTGGTTTGCCAACCGCTTGCGCCAAGCGGGCGCCCAGGCTGAGTTTGTGGTCGCCTACCAGCGCTGCGCGCCCGACTTCAGCGCGCATGAATCGGATTTGGCACAGCAGGCGGCCAGCGATGGCTCGGTCTGGCTGTTCAGCAGCACGGAGGCGGTGGCCAACCTGAGCGCCTGGCGGCCAGCGCAGAACTGGGCTGCTGCGCGCGCGCTGGCGACCCATCCGCGCATTGCCCTGGCCGCGCAAAAAGCCGGGTTTGGTATGGTTTGTCAGTCCCGCCCCACGCTGCCCGACGTCGTGGCTGCGCTGCACTCGATGGGACAGACCGCAGCCTGAGCGGTCGACCAGCGCTGTCTCCAACACTTTAGAATCCTTCCATGAACTCCGATCCCAACGCCGAAACACCGACCCCCACGGGAGGAGAAGTTCCCTTGGCGGCGCCGGCCCTGCCCACGCCTGCGGATGCCCCAGTGACCCCGGTCAAGACCAGGAGCGTGTCGCGCGGCGTCGTCCTGAGCCTGGGTGCCGTGGCGGTCGCCGCCTTGCTGGCCAGTGGTTTTCTGTGGCAAAAGTTGTCATCGATTCAGGAACAGTTGGCCCGCCAAAGTGCCGATGCCGGTGCCCAATCGGTGGAGGCCCGCAGTGTTGCCAAACAGGCGCAGGAGCTGGCGCGCGAGACGGCGGGCCGGGTGGCGGTTTTTGAGGCGCGTTTGAGCGAGGTCTCCCTGCAACGCACGCAGCTTGACGAATTGATGAAAAGTTTGTCGCGCTCGCGTGATGAAAATCTGGTGGTGGATATTGAAGCCGCCATTCGTCTGGCACAGCAGCAGGCCCAACTGACGGGCAGTGTCGAGCCTTTGCTGGCCGCACTGAAAAGTGCGGACCTGCGGGTGACACGCGCAGCGCAGCCCCGACTCACATTGTTGCAGCGCGCCATTGCGCGGGACATCGACCGCATCAAGTCGGCCGCAGTGAGCGATACCCCGGGTTTGTTGGTCAAGCTGGATGAACTGCTGCACATGGCGGATGAACTGGTGCTGGCGAATGCGGTAGCGTCAGGGAATGGCCTCAGTTTGGTGAAGAAGCAGAGCGCCGAGGTATTGCCCAAATGGTGGCAACGCAGTTTGCAGCTGGTGCGCGACGAGGCGCAAAGCCTGTTGCGGGTCAGCCGGATCGAGCGCCCGGAGGCGGCGCTGCTGTCACCGGAGCAGTCTTTTTTCCTGCGGGAAAACTTCAAACTCAAGTTGCTGAACGCCCGGATGGGGCTGCTGGCCCGACAGCTGGAGTCGTCACGGGCGGATCTGGCGGATGCGTCGCAGTCGCTCAATAAATACTTTGATGCCACCTCGCGCAAAACGCAGACGGCCGCGACCTTGTTGCAGCAGGTGCAGACGCAGATGAAGACCTTGCAACTGCCCCGCGTGGATGAAACCTTTGCCGCCCTCGCTACCGCGGCCGCTGGAAGGTAGACATGCGGGCTGCTTTATGGTTTTTAGGATTGTTCGCCATGGCGGTGGCCATTGCCCTTTTTGCAGGCAATAACCAGGGCACGATCACCGTCTTCTGGCCACCTTACCGGGTAGACCTGTCGCTTAATCTGGTGCTGCTGTTGCTGGCGCTGTTGTTTTTGGTTCTGCATGTGGCTTTGCGTGCATTGGCGGCCCTGTTTGCCATTCCGGGCCACGCGCATTCCTGGCGCCTGCAGCACCAGGAGCGCGCGATGCACCTCGCCTTGCTCGACGCCTTGTCCCATTTGGTGGCCGGCCGGTTTATTCGGGCCAGAAAAGCGGCCGAAGTCGTGCTGGCGCGCGAGAGTGCCATGACCCGAGGTGGCGAAACCCTGGTTTATGCGGGCCGTCTGCGTGCCCTGTCGCATCTGTTGGCGGCCGAAAGTGCGCAAGCCTTGCAGGACAAAGCGGCGCGCGAGGAGCATTTTCAACAGGCCCTGGATCAGGCTTTGCATCATGACGCGCAAGGAACCCGCGAGGGTTTGCAGTTACGGGCAGCCCGCTGGGCGCTGGAAGACCATGATGCGCAGGGCGCCCTGCAGTGGCTGGATGACATGCCCCAAGGCGCTGCCCGCCGCACGATTGCCTTGCGCTTGCGCTTGAAGGCAGCGCGAATGGCACGGCAAACGCCACTGGCGCTGGAAACGGCGCGTCTGTTGGCCAAGCACCGTGCCTTCTCCGAGGTGGCCGCGCAAGGACTTTTGCGTGGTCTGGCTTTGGAGTTGGTGTCAACCGCCTATGACCCGGACCAGTTGCAAGCCGTGTGGAACCAGCTGGAAGCCACGGAACGCTTGACGCCGGAAGTTGCGATTGAAGCCGCCAACCGGATGCTGCAGCTGGACGGCGATGTCGATCTGGCCCGCAGCTGGTTGCTGCCCATCTGGGAACGCATGGTGGGGCAAGCCGGGGCTTTGACGGAGGCCCAGCGCATCAGTCTCATTCATGCGCTGGAAAATGGTTTTGCGCTGGCTTCGGGGGCGCCTGAAGCGGCCTGGTTGATCCGGATCGAGCAGGCGCAGATGGCCAATCCCGGTGACTCCGCTTTGCAATACCTGGCCGGCATCACCTGCATGCGCTTGCAGCTGTGGGGCAAGGCGCAGCAACTGCTCAAGCAGTCATTGACCCGCTTGCAGGATGCGGGGCTGGCGCGAAATGCCTGGGCTGCGCTGGCCGAATTGGCCGAGCAGCGCGGCGATGTCGCGGCTTCAACACAAGCCTGGCAAAACGCAGCCAAGGCGGGAACTACGCGACTGGCGTGAGATTCGGGGCTATTATCAATAGCCTATGAGTACCTTGATCGAACACATCCTGAAGCTGACCGACCATCGGGATCGGGATTTATTGGAGCTCACGCTCTCCAAAGCGCTGATTGATCTGCTGCCCATCCAGCGCATCAGCATTTCTCGCGTCATGAGTTTTGAGGGTGAAAAGCGCTGGCTCGAAGTGGCGCGGCTGGATGCCAAGGGCGGTGGCAAAGTCGTGGACCCGATGCGGGTGGACTTCTCGACGCTGCCGCGTCTGGACGATGCGCCCGATCGGCTGAAGTGTCTTCAGCGGCGTGAAATAATTGAAATCGCCTGGGCCGGGGAAGAGGGGCCCCGTATCAACATGCTCCCCTTGTTCTCTGATTCACGCAAGGACGACGAAGGCGTGATCGAGGTGCATACGAATGCAAGCTTGACCCAGGACGAGCTTCTGACCATCGAGCAGTTACGCCGCATTTACCGCAACATGTATTCCCTGCTGGAATACAGCGACCGTGACGCCCTGACCGGCCTGTTGAATCGCAAGTCGCTTGACGATGCTTTTTACAGCGCGGTTCTGGAAGAGCTTGACGGTGTCAGCAGTGAGCCTCTTATCGCGTCGACGCCCAACGAGATGGCCCAGGAACGTCGCCACCGGGTCCCCGCCAATTACTGGCTGGGCTCGGCGATGATTGATAACTATGCCCTCATCAAGGAGAAACATGGGCATCAGATCGCCGAAGAAGTGCTGGTGCTGGTGACGCGGGTGATGAACAACACGTTTCGTACCTATGACCGTATTTATCATTATAGTGACGAACATTTCGGGGTGTTGATGCACTGCCCGGATGAAGCCCTGGTGCTGGCTGCGTTTGAGCGTTTCCGCGCCAATGTTGAAAAATCCATTTTTCCGCAGGTCGGGCATGTCACGGTCAGTTGTGGTTTTACCAGCGTGATGGCAGATGATTCCCCTGACAGCGCACTGGAAAAAACGTTGAGTGCCGTTGACTTTGTCCAGCGCAGCGGCCACAACAAAGTGAGCAGCCACCTTGGCTTGGTACGTCGCGGGTTCTTCGCTGAAACCATTCTTGTCGCCGAGATTGATCTCACTTGAGTCATAGCGGCATATAAAAAAGGGCACCGAGGTGCCCTTTTTTGCGAGTGTCCGTGAGGACACCGGCTTGACTTACTGCGCGTCTTTTTCCTCAAACGGCAGGGTCATGTTGCGCAAATCGCGCTTTGTTTCCACCAGAACCAGCGGACCTGCGTCCACTTGCACCGCCGCTGGGCGCACGCGTGGCACACGAACTGGCTTCGGCTCAGCCGCGATAGCGGCCTGGACGGCTGCAATTTTTTCAGCGTCCGAGTTCACCCAGCTTAAACCGGAGCTCTGAGCTACCTGCGCCAATTCGGCCAGAGGCAACGCAAACGGCTGCAGTTTGGGCATGCCGGTGGTCGCTGCAACGGGCGCTGCTTCGGGCGCCGCCACAGGTTTTGCAATGACCGGTGCTGGAACGGGTGCTGGTGTCACTACCGGCGCAACGGCGACGGGCGCCACTGGCACTGTCTCTGCGACCGGGGCCACCGCTGGAGCGACCGCCATCGTTGCGGGTGCTTCCGTGCTGGTCGCGAAGTAGGAGCGGCGGGGTTCTTCAGCCGACTCTTCCGCTACCGGCTGCACATCACGGGCAGGCCGTTCCTGACGATCACCTTGTTCAGCGCGGTCACCACGGGGTCCACGCTCACGACCATAGCGGTCGCGGGAGCGTTTTTCACGGGTTTCGACGCCGTCAGGACGGGCTTCTTGTTCACCAGCAACAGGGCCGTTGCCCATGTTGTCGGTGTTAGCTGCCGCCGCTTGTGCGGAAGGGGCCATGCGATCGACCGGCGCTGCCATGGTGTCAGCGTTGGCGGATTCATTGCGCGCATTTTCATCTGGACGACGATTGCGGTCAGGTCGGCGCTCATTGCGTCCGTCTGCCCGAGGCTCACCGCGTTCAGCTGGCGCGCCCTGTTCGACGTTGTCAGTGCGTTCGTTGCGGCCACGGTCACCACGGGGGTTGCGCTCACCACGTCCGCCGCGTTCGGCATTGCGGGCGGGGCGGTCTTGCCCTGGCTCATTTCTTTGGGCATCTTGACCTGGGCCATTCAGAGGGGCCTGTGAGAAGCCGTTGCCAGCCTCCGCCATGACGGGTTTGCCTTCGGCATCGAAACGTTCACGTTGGCCTTGCGCCGGGCGGTCACCTCGACCACCTCGGCCACCCCGACCGCCACGGCCATCACCGCGACCTTCGCCGCTGTTGCCACGACCACCACGGCCACCACGCGCTTCATCGCGCCCTTCGGGACGAGCTTCGCCGCGCGGTTCATTGCGACGCGCGCCATCACGGCCACCGCGACCTTCGCGTTTGTCGTCTTTGCTGACTTCTTCCACTGGCTTGGGTTTCAGCGCAGGTGCTGGCGCGGGCGCAAACAATTGCTTGATCCAGCCAAACAAGCCTTTTTCTGCCGGAGCAGTCGCTGGCGCAGCGTGGGCATGCCTCGGCGCAGCGCGCGGGGCCGTCGCCACAGGCTTGACAGGCTCTGGCTTGGGGATGGCGACCGGTGCCGGTGCATCGGGCAATACGCCCTTGATGATCGGGGTCTGCTTGTTGGTGGGCTCTTGCGAACGACGCGTCACTGAAGTCGGATCTTCCATTTCTTCAGCCATCTTGTAGCTGGCTTCAATGTTGTCCAAACGCGGATCATCGTGCTTCAGGCGTTCCAGCTTGTAGTTCGGGGTTTCCAGCGTCTTGTTGGGCACCATCAGCACGTTGATGCGCTGTTTGAGTTCGATTTTGGCGATCTCGGTACGCTTTTCATTCAGCAGGAACGAGGCCACTTCGACCGGGACCTGGCACAGCACCGAGGCTGTGTTGTCCTTGAGCGACTCTTCCTGGATGATGCGCAGGATTTGCAGTGCACTGGATTCGGTGTCACGGATGTGGCCGGAGCCGCCGCAACGTGGGCAGGGGATGGAAGCGCCTTCGCTCAAAGCGGGACGCAGGCGCTGGCGGCTCATTTCCATCAGGCCAAACTTGCTGATGGTGCCGAACTGCACCCGAGCGCGGTCTTGCCGCAGCGCATCGCGCAGGCGGTTTTCGACGTCGCGGCGGTTGCGGCTTTCTTCCATGTCGATAAAGTCGATCACGATCAGGCCACCCAAATCGCGCAGGCGCATCTGGCGCGCCACTTCGTCAGCAGCTTCCAGGTTGGTACGTGTCGCGGTTTCTTCGATGTCGCCGCCCTTGATGGCGCGGGCCGAGTTGACGTCCACCGAAACCAGCGCTTCGGTGTGGTCAATCACAATCGCGCCGCCTGACGGCAACTGCACGGTGCGGGCATAGGCCGATTCGATCTGGTGCTCAATCTGGAAGCGGCTGAACAGCGGCGCGTCATCGCGGTAGCGTTTGACGCGGGCGGCGTGCTCAGGCATGACGTGGGCCATGAACTGCTGGGCCTGCTCGTACACGTCGTCGGTGTCGATCAGGATGTCGCCGATGTCGTTGTTGAAGTAATCGCGAATGGCGCGAATCACCAGCGACGATTCCTGGTAAATCAGGTAAGCGCCCTTGCCACCCTTGGCGGCACCGTCAATGGCGGTCCACAGTTTGAGCAGGTAGTTCAAGTCCCATTGCAGTTCCGGTGCGCTGCGGCCAATGCCGGCGGTGCGGGCAATGATGCTCATGCCATTCGGGTATTCGAGCTGTTCCAGCGCTTCTTTGAGTTCGGCGCGGTCTTCACCTTCAATGCGGCGCGACACACCACCACCCCGTGGGTTGTTGGGCATCAGCACCACATAGCGGCCAGCCAGCGACACGAACGTGGTCAGGGCAGCGCCCTTGTTACCGCGTTCTTCTTTTTCGACTTGAACCAGCAGTTCCTGGCCTTCACGGATGGCGTCCTGGATGCGGGCTTGGCCCACAGCCACGCCTTGCTGGAAATACTGGCGGGAGATTTCTTTGAATGGCAAGAAGCCGTGGCGGTCTTCGCCGTAGTCGACAAAACAGGCTTCCAGCGAAGGCTCGACGCGCGTGACGACGGCCTTGTAAATGTTGCCCTTGCGCTGTTCGCGCCCTTCAATTTCAATTTCGTAGTCGAGGAGTTTTTGTCCGTCGACGATGGCCAAGCGGCGTTCTTCAGCCTGTGTGGCGTTAATCAGCATCCGTTTCATGGGTAGCATCCTTCAATTCAAATAACAAACATGCTCTTGACGAGCTTTTGATACCAGAACTGACGCTTTGAAGTGAGGAGGAATTGCCGGAGAACCGAAACTTAAGTGATAAGTCTTGGCGTTGGCGCGTGGAGGGGAGCGAGGAGTTTGGGTTGTGGAATTGCTATTGAATTAATAGCTGGTTGCGCCCGTTGTGCGGGCGCTGATGGCCGATCCATGCCAAAAAACGGGACGAAAACGCACCGTTGGCATATTTGAATCAGGCTCATCAACACAAACATCTCGCTTTATTCCGTTCACAGACAACTTGTCTGTGAACTTTGGGTATTCCGTATCAGTATTTCAACGCGTCGTCTTGACCGTTCGTTTTGCAGGCCACCCCAAACATCTGGTTGGGGGTTTGCGTGCATGGCGCCCGGCGGCATCGACTTACTATTGGGGCTGGTGATGGCGGGTGAACTAAACTCCACCTAAACGATGAGTTAACTTGTCGTTAAATCAACCACTTACAGCGCATCGCTAGTGAAACACATTATAGGGGGCAATCCAGCCCCGCAAATTCCCCAGGTTAAGTCGGTCCTTGTAGATGAAGACTCTGCGGGGCAGCGGCTCGATAACTTCCTCATGCGCCATCTCAAGGGCGTGCCGAAAACCCACGTCTACCGCATCATCCGCAGTGGTGAAGTGCGGGTCAACAAGGGCAGGGCGTCCGCTGATTCCCGCGTGCAGGCCGGCGATACGGTGCGCTTGCCGCCGGTGCGGATTTCTGAACGGGTGGCCGAAAAAGCCGAGGCCATGGCGCAAAGCATGACGCGTGGCGTCCCGGCCCGGGACTTTCCCATTCTGTTTGAAGATGATCACCTGATCGCCATTGACAAGCCGTCGGGCGTGGCGGTGCATGGCGGCTCCGGCGTGAGTTTTGGCGTGATTGAACAATTGCGCATGGCCCGGCCGCAAGCCAAATTTCTGGAATTGGTGCACCGCCTGGACCGCGACACCAGTGGTATTTTGCTGATTGCCAAGAAGAGAAGCGCCCTGACCAACCTGCAAGACCAGTTTCGCGAACGGGAAACTGGCAAAACTTATCTGGCGCTGGTGGTCGGCCGCTGGCCGGGTAATAAAAAAGTGCTGGACAAACCGCTGCACAAATACCTGCTTGCCAATAAAGATGGCTCTGAAGGCGAGCGGCGCGTCAAAGTGGTGTCCAAGGACGATCCCAACGGCATGCCTTCTGTCACCCTGGTGAAAGTCCGGGCCACCACAGCCACCGCTTTTACCTTGCTCGAAGTCACCATCAAGACCGGACGCACCCATCAAATCCGGGTTCACCTCGCCAGCGAAGGCTATCCGATTGCGGGCGATGACAAATACGGCGATTTCGACCTGAACAAGACGCTGCTGCGGTCTGGCAAATTGCCCGCCCTCAAGCGGATGTTCCTGCATGCTTGGCGCTTGCAGTTCAACCATCCGGCCAGCGGCAAACGGGTGGAATTGCTGGCTCATTTACCCCCTGAACTTGAAGCGTTTGCGACCCATGCTGCACCCTCTCCTTCCTGATAGCCCCCCATCCCGGCAGTTTGATTTGATTGCCTTTGACTGGGATGGCACGCTGTTTGACTCCACCGCCATCATCACGCGCTGCATTCAGAATGCGGTGCGGGACGTGGGCGGCACCGTGCCGAGCGACCGGGAAGCGGCCTATGTCATTGGCATGAGCTTGATGCAGGCACTGGCGCATGCCGCACCCGATGTGTCGGAGGATAAATATCCGGAGCTTGGTGCGCGTTACCGCCACCATTACAACGCGCACCAGAACGACATCAGCCTGTTTGGCGGGGTGCTGCTGATGCTGTCCGATTTGAAATCACACCAGCACTGTCTGACCGTGGCCACCGGCAAAAGCCGCCATGGCCTGGATGAAGCGCTGCAGGCGGTCGAGCTTAAAGGCATGTTCGATGGATCGCGCACGGCGGATGAAACAGCGGGCAAACCGCATCCCCGCATGTTGCAGGAGCTGATGCGCGAGTTTGGCGTGACACCGGCGCGCACGCTGATGATCGGCGACACCACGCACGACTTGCAGATGGCCCTCAACGCCGGTTGCCCGAGCGTGGCGGTGAGTTATGGCGCCCATGAACCGGATGCGTTCCATGCCCTGAACCCCCGCTACGTGGCCCATTCCGTGCCTGAACTGCACGACTGGCTGCTGCGCAACGCCTGACCGGCAAAAGTTTTGACATGACACAGCGCATTCCCCTGTGCAATTCGGCCGATCTGGTTAATAGCGCTGAAGCCGTTTCCTTTGATGTGATTTATTGCGGCCAGACCTGCCGGGCTTTTGCCATTCGTTATCAGGGCGAGGCCTATGCCTACCTGAACCGTTGTGCCCATGTGCCGATGGAGATGGATTACCAGCCGAACCACTTTTTTGACAGCACGGGCCACTGGCTGATGTGTGCCACGCATGGCGCCATCTATCAGCCGCAGACCGGTGCCTGCCGCGGCGGCCCCTGTCGGGGTGGCTTGATCAAGATTGAGGCGTCCGAGCTGGATGGCGTCGTGCACTGGCATACTGCCCATAACCTGAAACCTTTTGAGTTTTGAAATGACTGATCCTCTTATTCCCGAACAACCGAATGCAAGCCCCGAGTCTGATGTGACAACAAATCAGGCTGCAGCCCCCGTCAATAATGCGACATCTGCTACTAAAAAAGTAGCTCAAGAGGATCCTTCTGCCAGTCCTGGCTGGGAGCGTGCCACACTGGAAAAACTGGTGTTTGCGTCATTGACCGAGCAACGGCATGCCCGCCGCTGGCGCAATTTTGTGCGGCTGGCCTGGCTGACCTTTTTTGTGCTCACGGCTTGGGTGCTGATCAGTCGCAATGGCCCGTCGCAGGATGCCTCGACGCCGCACACGGCGGTGGTCGAAATCAAGGGTGAAATCGCCTCAGGTGCGGACGCCAGTGCTGAACTGATTGTGGCGGCCTTGCGTGGTGCGTTTGAAGACGAAGGTGCCCAGGCGGTGGTTCTGTTGATCAATTCGCCCGGCGGCAGTCCGGTGCAGGCCGGCATCATCAACGACGAGATCAAGCGTCTCAAGGCCAAACACAAGAAGCCGGTGTATGCCGTGGTGGAAGAGTCCTGTGCCTCGGCGGCCTATTACATCGCCGTGGCAGCAGACAAGATTTTTGTCGACAAAGCCAGCATTGTGGGCAGCATTGGCGTGTTGATGGACGGTTTTGGCTTTACCGGTCTGATGGACAAGCTGGGCGTGGAGCGCCGTCTCATGACGGCCGGTGAAAACAAGGGGTTTCTGGATCCGTTTAGCCCGCAAACCGAAAAACAACGGGCTTTTGCCCAGACCATGCTGGACCAGATTCACAAGCAGTTCATCGACGTGGTCAAGGCCGGCCGGGGCGCCCGGCTGAAGGAAACTCCCGAGACTTTCAGCGGCCTGTTCTGGAGTGGCCAGCAAGCGATTGAACTGGGACTGGCCGATCAGTTGGGCAACCTCGACTTCGTGGCGCGCGAAGTCGTCAAGGCCGAGGAAATCATTGACTACACCCGCCGCGAAAATGTGGCGGAGCGTTTGGTCAAGCGTTTTGGCGCCTCCATTGGTGCTGGCGCGGTACACGCCATTCAATCGATTCCCGCCGTCCGCTGACCTGTATTGACGACGAAATTAGCGACCCAGGGCAAACACCGCCGGGGTCGAGTTGTCCAGCGGCGACGTCTTTTGTCGCCAGTCTTTGATGCTGTCGCTGCGACAGACCCCCCGGGTCAGCGTTAGTCCGCTGCACACGGCCAGCCGGGTGTTGTGTTGCAAGGTATGCAACAGCGTCTGCAGCATGGCGGCATTGCGGTAAGGGGTCTCAATAAAGAGTTGGGTCTGCCCGGTTTTCAGTGCCAGTGATTCCAGCTCGCGCACGCGTTTGGCGCGTTCAGTGGCTTCTTGCGGCAAGTAACCCACAAACGCAAAATTTTGGCCATTGAGTCCACTGGCGGCCAGCGCCAGCAACAGCGAGACCGGGCCGGTCAGCGGAATCACTTCAATTCCCAAGTCGTGGGCCGCGCGCACCACCGAGGAGCCCGGGTCGGCCACAGCCGGCATGCCGGCTTCGCTGACCAGTCCCATGTCATGGCCTTCCAGCGCGGGTGTCAGCAGGTGGCGGGCATCAAAGTTGCCGGTGTGATCGCCTTTTTTATGCACTTCGCGGGGCAGTTCCTGAATGTGCAGGGACTGCAGCGGGCCGCTGAGCGGGGTGATGTCATTCACCCGTTTTAAATAAGCGCGCGCTGACTTGGCGTTTTCGCAGATCCAGTACTGCAGCTTTGCCGCCACGATCAGGGTGCCCTGGGGCATCGTGTTTTGCAGGTCCACCTGGCTGTCACAGCCAAAATCGAGCGGTGCGGGGACCAGATAAAGCGTGCCCTTGTGGGATTGCGCGGTGTGGGTGGATGTAGTTGTCATGCTCATAGCACCTTGACGCCGGCGGCCTGAATCATGCGGCAGGTTCTGATCAAAGGCAGGCCCACCAGCGCGGTCGGGTCGTCGTTGTCAATCGACTCCAGCAGGGCGATGCCCAAACCTTCACTTTTGGCGCTGCCCGCGCAGTCGTAAGGGGTCTCCGCTTGCAGGTAAGCCTCGATCTCAGCGTCAGAAAGCTCGCGAAACTTCACTTTGACCTGGGCCAGGTCCATTTGCGCAAACCCCGTTTCCAGGCAGACCACGGCGACGGCCGTCTGGAAAATCACGGTTTTTCCGCGCATTTGGTGCAACTGCGCGGTGGCGCGTGCGTGGTTGCCCGGTTTGCCGAGGGCTTGGCCGTCCAGCTCGGCCACCTGGTCGGATCCGATCACCACGCAGGCGGGAAATTGTGTTGCGATGGCGCGGGCCTTGGCCATGGCCAGCCGACACGCCAGTTGTTTCGGTGTCTCGGACGCCTGGGCTGTTTCATCAACATCAGGCGCGGCGACTTCAAACGGAATGCGCAGACGCGCTAACAGTTCACGGCGGTAGGGCGAGGTGGAGCCCAGGATGAGTTTTCGGTGAGTAGGTTCAGACATGCCGTGATTCTCTTACACTGCGTGCATGAAACAAGAGTCTCCCCCCACCCATTTGGATGTCAAGGCGTTTGCGCATGCCGCAAGTACCCTCGCTGGACATGATTTGCTATCGAAATACGAGCGCTTAATGCAGGAGGTGCAAGGGCTGGGTGCCGATCACGTGCTTAATTGGTCGGCGCAAGGGGAGTTGCGGGCCGATGAAGCGGGCGCAGAGCAAATCTGGTTGCATTTGACGGTGGACGTCAGTTTGCCGTTGATGTGTCAGCGCTGTCTGGGGCCTGTCGACATTGCGGTGTCTGTGAAGCAGTCGTTTCGCTTTGTCGGCAGCGAAGAGGCCGCCGAGGCGCAAGATGAAGAGTCGGAAGAAGATGTGCTGGCCCTGAGTCAGGAATTTAACTTGGCGGATCTGATTGAAGACGAAGTGCTGATGGCGATGCCCGTGGTTCCCCGTCATGAAGAGTGCCCCGTTGAGGTTAAGCTGGAAGTGGCGGATGCCGGATTTGAAGCCGCGTCGGCTGAAAAACGCAATCCGTTTGCGGTGCTGGCCAAGCTGCAAGGCGGCAAGTCCAGCTAAGTCTGGCGAGGTAAGCTATAATTTGAGGCTTCACGCGATTTTAAAAGCCGCGTGTTCTATTACCCAATATGTTGCGGCCTTCGCAATCTAAACGTCCAGGAGCAGATCATGGCTGTCCAACAGAACAAAAAATCACCTTCAAAGCGCGGTATGCACCGTTCACACAATGCGCTGGTCGTGCCGGGCATTGCGGTTGAGACCACCACCGGTGAAATCCACCTGCGTCACCATATCAGCCCCAATGGCTTTTACCGTGGTCGTCAAGTGCTCAAGAATAAGTCTGAAGCCTAATTTTTTAATTAAGCCAAGGCCCGAGGCTACCGTGTTTGTAGCGTCGGGCCTTTGTATTTACGCTTCCGGTTTTCGGTTGCCATTTGCTTTGGTGCACTAGTTTCCCATGATCACAATCGCTGTCGACTGCATGGGAGGCGATCATGGCCCTCGTGTCACGCTTCCTGCTTGCCGAAATTTTCTGGATCGACATGCCGACGCGCAGTTGATTCTGGTTGGGCTGCCTGAAAGTTTGAGTGAATTCTCCCACTTGCGCGCCCAAATTGTGGTGGCCAGCGAGGTCGTCAGTATGGACGATCCGCTTGAGGTAGCGCTTCGGCGCAAAAAAGATTCCTCTATGCGTGTCGCCATCCAGCAGGTCAAGGATGGTGTGGCGCAGGCCGCTGTGTCGGCGGGCAATACCGCCGCGCTGATGGCTATTTCTCGCTACTTGCTCAAAACCCTGGATGGCATCGATCGTCCCGCGATTGCCGGGCAAATTCCCAATGCCAAGGGCGGGGCCACCACCGTGCTGGACATGGGGGCGAATGTTGATTGTTCGGCTGAGCACTTGCTGCAGTTTGCCATGATGGGTTCCGCCTTGGTGTCCGTACTCAGCGGCAATGACAATCCCACGGTCGGTTTGCTCAATATCGGCGAAGAAGCCATCAAAGGCAACGAAGTCATCAAAAAGGCCGGTGAATTGCTTCGAACGGCGGCCAAAGCGGGCGATTTGAATTTCTATGGCAATGTCGAAGGCAATGATATTTTCAAAGGGACCGCCGATATCGTCGTGTGCGACGGCTTTGTTGGCAATGTGGCCTTGAAGGCGAGTGAAGGCCTGGCAACCATGATTGTGGATTTTTTGAAAATCGAGTTTTCTCGTAATATTTTCACAAAATTGGCGGCAATTGCCGCTTATCCCATCATATCGGCACTTAAAAAGCGGATGGATCACCGGCGCTACAACGGCGGCGCCTTGCTGGGCCTGCGCGGTCTGGTTTTCAAGAGCCATGGTTCCGCGGATGAGTTGGCGTTTCAGTTTGCTTTGACGCGGGCGTATGATGCAGCCCGAAACAACTTGCTTGACCGTGTTCAAGTCCGGATTGCTCACGTGGCGCCTATTTTGGTCGCTGTTGAGTCCTCTGGACGGCCTGATGCGGTCGCTCTCGCCTGACCCATGAAACTATATTCACGCATCACCGGTACCGGTAGCTATCTCCCCCCCCGTCGATTGACCAACGCCGATCTGGCCGCAGAACTCGCCACCCAAGGCGTTGAAACTTCGGATGACTGGATTGTTGAGCGCACCGGCATTCGAGCGCGACATTTTGCGGCCCCCGATGTTTGCAGCAGCGATCTGGGTCTGGAGGCTGCCCGTCGGGCTTTGCAGGCGGCTGGCGCCGAAGCCACCGATATTGACCTGATCATTGTCGCCACCTCCACGCCTGACATGGTGTTCCCCTCGACCGCCTGCATTTTGCAGAACAAGCTGGGGGCCAATGGCAGCACCGCGTTTGATGTGCAGGCCGTGTGCAGCGGTTTTATTTATGCGCTGACCATTGCCGACGCGATGATCAAGTCGGGTGCCGCCAAGAAGGCGCTGGTGATTGGTGCCGAAGTCTTTTCGCGCATTCTCGATTTCAAGGATCGGACCACCTGCGTGCTGTTTGGCGATGGCGCCGGTGCCGTGGTGCTGGAGGCGTCTGATACCCCCGGTATTCTTGCCAGCGACTTGCACGCTGACGGCAAGCATGTTGGCATCCTGTGTGTACCCGGTCATGTGTCGGGCGGCAAGGTGCTGGGTGATCCCTTGCTGAAAATGGACGGCCAGGCGGTCTTCAAACTGGCGGTGGGCTTGCTGGATGAAGCCGCTCGCAACACCTTGGCCAAGGCGGGCAAGGTCGCGGCGGATATTGATTGGCTGGTCCCGCATCAGGCCAATATTCGCATCATGCAAAGTACCGCCAGAAAGCTCAAACTGCCGATGGACAAAGTGATCGTCACGGTGGATCAGCACGGCAATACTTCTGCCGCCTCCATTCCTCTGGCTCTGGATGCGGCGGTGCGCAGCGGCAAGGTCAAACCTGGTGAGCTGCTCTTGCTGGAAGCGGTGGGCGGTGGTTTCACCTGGGGCGCGGTGCTGCTAAATCTGTAGCATTAGGCGCAGGTAATACAAGGGCAGGGGCCTGATTTGAACCGTAACTTTGACAAAATCAGCATGAATTCATTTGCTTTCGTTTTTCCGGGTCAGGGATCTCAGTCCGTCGGGATGTTGGACGCGTGGGGTGATCATCCGGTGGTGCTTGCAACGCTCAGCGAGGCCTCTGATGCTTTGCGTGAAGATGTTGCCAAGCTCATTAAAGAAGGGCCCAAGGAGGCGCTGGCCCTGACGACCAATACCCAGCCGGTGATGTTGGTGGCTGCCGTGGCGGCGTACCGCGTCTGGATGGCAGAGACGGGTTTGGCGCCGGCCGCCGTGGCCGGACATTCCCTGGGTGAATATTCAGCCTTAGTGGCCGCCGGTGTGCTGACGCTGACGCAAGCGGCCCCGCTGGTGCGTTTCAGGGCGCAGGCCATGCAGGATGCAGTGCCGGTGGGTGTGGGTGCGATGGCTGCCATTCTGGGTATGGAGGCCGCAAAAGTAATCGCTGGCTGCGCAGAGGTGACCAGCAATTTTGGCGAAAATTCGCTAGAGGTGGTGGAAGCCGTCAACTTCAACGACCCCGGTCAAACCGTGATTGCCGGCAGCAAGGCCGCCGTTGAAAAGGCCTGCGAAGTATTGAAAGCCAATGGCGCCAAACGCGCTTTGTCGCTGCCGGTGTCGGCGCCGTTTCATTCAAGTTTGATGAAACCGGCGGCTGAAAAACTCAAAGAACAACTGAAATCGATTGAATTTTTGCCGCCTCAAATCGCATTGATCAACAATGTTGACGTCGCCGTCGAGGTCGATCCCGACCGGATTCGCGATGCACTGTACCGGCAAGCCTTCGGCCCTGTGCGTTGGGTGCAGTGTGTGCAGGCTATCAAGGCGCGTGGCTTGACGTCGATCGTGGAGTGTGGTCCGGGCAAGGTGCTGGCCGGCATGGTCAAACGCATCGACCCGGAACTGAACGGCATGGCGCTGTTGGACCCGACCACCCTGGCAGATATCAAAACCATACTTTTGGGTGCTAATCATGCGTGATGTTAAATTTGAAGGCCAAGTCGCTTTGGTGACGGGAGCCTCACGCGGTATTGGCGCTGCTATTGCCCTGGAGCTGGCAAAACGAGGGCTGAAAGTTATTGGCACCGCCACCACTGACGAGGGGGCCGTCAAAATTGGACAAACCCTGGCTGCTTTCCCTGGCTGTAGCGGCAGCACATTGAACGTCAACGATGCGCAGGCCGCCGAAACCCTGATTGGTGAAATTGTTAAAGAGCATGGCGGATTGCAAGTGTTGGTCAACAACGCCGGCATCACGCGTGACAACCTCGCCATGCGCATGAAGGACGAAGAGTGGGATGCCGTGCTCGACACCAATCTGAAGGCTGTGTTTCGCATGAGTCGCGCAGTCATGCGCACCATGATGAAGCAGCGTTATGGTCGCATCATCAGCATCACGTCGGTGGTGGGTGCCTCGGGTAACCCGGGGCAGGCCAACTATGCCGCCGCCAAGGCGGGGGTGGCGGGCATGACCCGGGCACTGGCGCGTGAATTGGGCTCGCGCAACATTACCGTCAATTGCGTAGCGCCGGGCTTTATTGAAACCGATATGACAGCCAGCCTGCATGAAGACCAGCACAAAGCACTGCTCAGCCAAATACCGCTGGGTCAGTTGGGCAAGCCCTCGGATATTGCCCATGCCGTGGCCTATCTGGCTTCGCCACAAGCCGCCTATGTGACGGGGCAGGAGTTGCACGTCAACGGCGGCATGCTGATGTAAGCTCTGGAACAGAGATAAGACAAATCAAGCCGATTTATCCGTTCGGCAGCCGGATTGGGGGATCACCCCGAAGCCCGGCTAAAATCACGGATTAATTTACAACCGTCTGAGTGAACCCATGAGCGATATTGAAGCACGCGTGAAAAAAATTATTGCCGAACAACTCGGTGTGGAAGAGTCACAAGTGACCAGCGAAAAAGCCTTCGTGGCCGATCTGGGTGCAGATTCCCTTGACACTGTGGAACTGGTGATGGCACTGGAAGATGAGTTTGGAATTGAAATTCCGGACGAAGATGCCGAGAAGATCACAACAGTGCAAAACGCTATCGATTACGCCAATACGCACAAGAAAGCGTAAGGTGCGGTGTGCGCGACGCGTCAATGCGTCGCCACACTGAATGTGACGGACTGCATTGGTACACGATGCAAGTCCACAGGCCTGGTTCCAAGCTGTTCCAGGCAACTCTCTTTAGATCAACTACTGACTGCAAAATTCTATGTCCCGTCGTCGCGTTGTAGTAACAGGTTTGGGTTGTGTCAGTCCCGTGGGTAACACGGTGGCCGATGCCTGGGCCAACCTGCTGGCCGGGAAATCCGGTATCGATTTGATCACCAAGTTTGATACCTCAAGCTTTTCCTGCAAAATTGCGGGTGAAGTCAAGGGCTTTGAACTTGGCGACTACATCGGCCCCAAAGAGGCGCGCACGATGGACGCCTTCATTCATTTTGGTATTGCCGCAGCCAGTCAGGCTGTTGCCGATGCCGGCCTGCCAACCCTTGATGCACTGGATGATGAGTTGTCCACCCGCATCGGTTGTTTGATTGGCTCAGGCATTGGCGGTTTGCCGATGATTGAAAACATGCACTCCGAGTTCGTCACTCGGGGGGCGCGTCGCATTTCCCCCTTCTTTGTACCGTCCACGATTGTCAACATGATTGCAGGTCATGTGGCGATTCGTTTTGGTTTCAAAGGGCCCAACATGGCCATCGTGTCGGCTTGCACCACCGGACTGCACTGCATTGGTGAAGCGGGTCGCATGATCGAATACGGTGACGCGGATGTCATGGTGGCCGGCGGGTCTGAGGCCACGGTGTCGCCCTTGGGTATTGGCGGTTTTGCCGCCATGCGGGCGCTGAGCACGCGCAACGATGACCCACAAACGGCGTCGCGCCCGTGGGACAAAGACCGGGATGGCTTTGTTTTGGGCGAAGGTGCAGGTGTGATGGTGCTCGAAGAGTACGAACACGCCAAGGCACGCGGTGCCAAGATTTACGCTGAGCTGGCCGGTTTTGGCATGAGTGCGGATGCCGGCCACATGACCGCTCCCAATATGGACGGTCCACGCCGTGCCATGCTGGGTGCCATGCGCAATGCCGGCGTGAACGCTGATCAGATTGATTATCTGAATGCTCACGGTACCTCGACACCGCTGGGTGACTTGAATGAAACCAATGCCATCAAGGCGGCCTTGGGCGACCATGCGAAAAAGACGGTGGTCAACTCAACCAAGTCGATGACCGGGCATTTGCTGGGTGGTGCCGGTGGCATTGAGTCCATCTTTACCGTGCTGGCGCTGCATCACCAGAAGAGCCCGCCGACCATCAATATTTTCAACCAGGATCCGGAGTGCGATCTGGACTTCTGTGCCAATACCGCACGGGACATGAAGATTGATGTTGCTTTGAAAAACAACTTTGGGTTTGGTGGCACCAACGGTTCGCTTGTGTTCAAGCGTGCGCCGTAACGTTTTTCTCTCATTAATCTAAACGTCCCTGGCTGATTGATTCCAGCATGCACAGCGCCCCAGCGGTCAGTTATCCGGTGGGGCGTTCGCGTTTTCAGGGCTGGTTGCTGGTCTTGACCGGCTTGGTCGGTCTGCTTGTCGGCTTGATATGGTCCCGCCAGTCCGACTTGGCCGGCTGGCGGCAAGGGCTGTATGTCGCCACATTGCTGGGGACTTGCGTCATGGCGGTCCAAGCCTGGCGCCGCTCTCCGTGCGGCAGCTTGCGCTGGGATGGTCAAGCGTGGAGCTGGACCGAACGGGATATCTCTGTTTGCGCAGTGCTGTCCGTACATCTGGATTTACAGTTTTTTTTGCTGCTGAGCCTGCGCACGGACACCGGCAGCCGGATCTGGCTTTGGCCTGAGCGCCGGACGATGGCGGTGCGTTGGAATGCTTTACGCCGGGCGGTTTTCTCTCATCGCGGTGCAAATCAAGGCCTGACGGCCAATGCTGAGGCCGCCCTGGCCCAGATGAAGCCATGAACGCCGACGCAACACCGCCCCCGTTACCCGCGCCTCCCAGTGCAACCGACAGCGATGTGATGCTGGTGGAGCGCGCCGTGGCGGGAGACCAGGGTGCGTTTGAGCTGCTCGTCATCAAGTACCAGCGCCGGATTCAGCGGCTCATTGGCCGGATGGTGCGTGATGTTGATCTGGTGGAAGACATCGCCCAGGAGACATTCATCCGTGCCTACCGCGCGCTGCACCAGTTTCGCGGTGACGCCCAGTTCTACACCTGGTTGTACCGTATTGCCGTCAATACGGCTAAGAAGTTCTTGCTTGAACTCAAGCGCGATCCAACCGTATCGGAGAGCGCTTTTAAATTGGATGAGGACGGCGATGAAACTTACTACGCCAGAAGTGAACCAATATCAGATGAAACACCGGAGTCGGTACTGGCGGCCAAGGAAATTGGCGCGGCCGTGAATGCGGCCCTTGCGGCTTTACCAGATGATTTGCAGCAGGCGTTGACGTTGCGAGAGATTGAAGGTTTGAGCTATGAAGATATTGCAGAAGTAATGAATTGCCCGATTGGCACGGTTCGCTCCCGAATATTCCGAGCACGGGAAGCGATTTCAGCCAAAGTGAAACCGATGCTTGAAAAACAAACCGGTAAACGCTGGTAAGGCCCTTAGTGAAGCTGGGTGAGACTGGACATGATGATGCAAGAAACTGTGAAAAATCGTGAACTTGTGTCGGCGCTGGCCGATGGGCAGTTGCGCGGGGAAGAGTTCGCCCGCACCGTCGAGTGGCTTAACGAGGCTGACGATGCCCACGTGGCGTGGGATACCTACCATGTGGTGGGCGAGGTGCTGCGCTCTGGCGAAACCGTGGCCAGTGCTGTTGACACTGCTTTTATGCAGCGATTGAAGCTTTCTTTGCAGCAGGAAAAACCGCTCCGGCCCAGCATGGATGCTATTAATTCAGTAGCTTCTTACGAAGTATTGACGGCGGCTACAGGTCTAAATGATTCGAAAGTCGAGAGTGCCAATGGCGCAAGTTTTCGCTGGAAGCTGTTGGCTGGCGTTGCATCGCTGGCAGCGGTGTCGGTGATCGGCTGGCAGGCTTGGGTCGGGGGCGGCGATCTGCAAGGTGCTGCCTTGATGGCGCAGACTGTCAACCCTGACGTGGCGGTACAGCAGGTCGCGGCCAACGGTGAGCCGCAGGTCATGATTCGGGACCGCCAACTGGATGCGCTGCTGGCGGCGCACCGCCAGTTTGGCGGCACGTCGGCACTGCAAAAGCCGGCCGGCTTTCTTCGTAATGCCACCTTTGAGGGAGCAGGCCGTTGAGAGCGAGGAAGATCCTGGTGATTCGATCCATCAACAGAGCGGTAACCAGGATGGCATGGGCCGTGCGCAGGGTCTTCAGTCTCAGCTTGGCCGGGTTCCTGGTCATCACGTTAGGCACCCCCGTGGCGGCGCAAACGCAGTCTTCGACTGACGCGCCTGCGGCGGTGGATGCCAAAGTGGCAGACCGCAGTGTGAGTGAGTGGCTGATGCGCATGCACGAGGCATCACGCCGCCGTGCCTATATCGGTACTTTTGTCGTCACGGCGGGAAATGCCATGTCGAGTGCCCGCATTTGGCATGTGTGTGATGGTGAGCAGCAGATGGAGCGCGTGGAGTCGTTGACAGGCGCGCCCCGCTCCACATTTCGTCGCAACGATCAGGTGATGACTTTTTTGCCCGAGAGCCGGGTGGCGGTGGCAGAAAAGCGCGAGTCACTGGGGCTGTTTCCCAATTTACTGCATTCAAACGATTCCTCCATTGCGCAGTTTTACAGCGCTCAGGCGGCAGGCCACGAGCGTGTGGCTGGCTTTGAGGCCGATGTAGTGCAGCTGAAGCCCAAAGACAAGTTGCGTTTTG